>TARA_B100000963_G_scaffold77020_1_pt1 | contig 19659 bp, 16 predicted proteins | sample TARA_B100000963 | Tara Oceans TARA_B100000963 (sample SAMEA2622097) | marine metagenome | biome: marine biome (ENVO:00000447); feature: surface water layer (ENVO:00002042); material: "saline water (ENVO:00002010), including plankton (ENVO:xxxxxxxx)" | depth 5 m | reverse complement strand
GCTTGTCTGGACCTTCTTCCCGCTCGAATTCTAGGACTACCTTTTTTGAATCATCCTCCTTGTTGCCATGAATAATAGCATTATTAACTGCTTCTGTTACACCGATAAGCATGTTTCCAAAAACCTCATCTGACACATTGTGCTCTACGACGACTTGTTCTAGAAAATGCTCAATTTCTTTGAGGCTCTCGTGTTTAGAAGAAACAACCAATTTCTGCATAAACATCAAAGATAGTACATAATAATCTCATTTATTGTGTAAATGATCTCCATAGTTTGTCATAGAATGCTATTAAACCTGGGTTTTCCACCTGTGGTCTTTTTCTACGCTGAAGAATTTGACTAATTTTTTGCTGAACTTCCTCAGGAACAATAATTACATCTTCCTCAAGTGGTGATGAAGATTTACGCGTTTCCTTTTCTCCTTGTTTATTCGCCGCTTGCTCTAATTTTAACAATTGAAGGTCTATGTTTTGAAGGCCTTCACTATATTCTTGTGTGCCAATAGTTGTGCCTTCCGATAACATCTGCTCCTGGCGTTTCATTTGATCCAATACCCCGCGGCCCTCCTTTTCTAAATTGTTTGCTTTAAGCCAATTTTCAAGGGCATTTCTAATTTTTGCTTGTTCTTGGATTAGTGCTGCCAAGGCTTCGTCGGCTTTGTCACTACTTCCTTCTCCAGAATTACCCTGTTTTCCCTCGCCACTTTTTCCTTCTTTTTCGCCTTGCTGTCCCATGGCGGCTTGATCTGACATAATATCCTGCAGCCCACCTGCCTTTGAAGGTTTACCGCTTTGACCTTGGCCACTTCCGCCGGGGTTCTCACACATTTGACTACCTTGCATTTGACCGGATAAATTCATTTGGATATTCTGTAGTGCCTCATCTAAAAGCAACGCAATCTCATTAACTTCCATCATAACCCCTTGAGCTTCCGTTGCCCAGTTCGACTGAATTCCTCTCTCAAAGCTTTTCTCCAAAAGCTCTTGACGTTTTTCAATACGAAGTATCCCGTCTATTATTGGCTTTTGCGCTGCAGGGCTTCGAGAGGCGAGTGCCATTAGTGTATCCTTAACAGAATCAAAGTTTTTATTCCACAACGCCTGATTCCTCACCTTACGCTCCTTGGTATATACTCCGACATTTGAAGAGGCATTAGAAAGAAACAGATCTTCTTCAATAAATGATAAATCCACTAAATTCTCTAAAAGCTGCTGAAGTGTGGTCAAATCCATTTCTAACTGCTTTTGCTTAGCAGATTTCATGGCCATGGATAACATCGAGCTAAGCTCTTTCATTTGTTGAGAGGTATTTGATTTACTGGATTCACTTGGCTCTCCTTGTTGAATTTCGTTTGAAAGATCTTGAAGATCATTATCAATTTCTTCTGATAACTGTTCAATCGCTTCTGATTCTTCACCAAGCAATTCTTTGCCTTCTTCAATATCTTTCTTGATATCATTAAATTTTTCATTTATTTCCTCTTGTTTCAACAAGGCGTCTTCCTGGTTTAAATCAAGTGCATCTTCTTCCTTACTTAATTGATCAAGTGCTTCTATAGCATCTTTCAAAGCGTTTTCCTTCATAAGCTGTGAAAGCATTCGCTCCAACATTTCTAGAGACATTTCTTCTTTACTTTCCATCTCACTCAACTCCTCTAGAGCATCATCAACATTTTCTTGATCCCCCTTTTCTAAAGCTTGCCGAATTTTGTCCATTAATTCCTCCCTCCTACTACCTTCCTGATATTTTTCAATTAGTGGATTCAAAATATTTGTATCAATAGCATCATTAAACTCTTCGGACATCAACATAAAAGTTTCTAACTCCTCACTTAATAAATCCTTTTGAGCATTAAGTCTTTCTAGGCTTTCTAAAAAATCAAGTATTTCCTGGTTATCTGCATTAGAATTAGCCTCTGTCATTCGCTCATTTCGTATATTTTCTAAACGATCATTCATGTTTGACTGGTTATTGTTTAGACGATTGGCCGTATTCTCCATATTCTGAATCTCTTGATCCTTTTCATCATCCCAAGTATCTTGATTGGGTACAGTAAGAATCAGCTTACGTGAATACGCACACTGACTCCCTTTAACCTCATTGTTATCGCAAACGCCATAACTTACTTCTATGGCATCAATACCCGTCTTCCATAAATCTTTCCTCCTGAAGTAATCAGCAAAATCACCTTCTAATCCCTTATCATGAGTAACATTGTAACGCTTACTTTCTATAACCTTCCCAGAACGAATAAAATTCACCCTTCGAAAAACACTTGATACTCCATAGTCATCTTGAAATGTTCCTATTGCGGTATAAGCTCGTGCTGTAGTATCAAAATCCCATTCGATAGAAATGGTCGGTATCTTGTCTTCGATAACGTCAATTTCCATCGTCCAAGTTGTATCCCCTTGAATTATTGCCAAACATTCAGAAGAATTCATTAGAAGTATATCGCTGTCAAATTGCACTATAGAATCCTTTATATAGAGGATACTAGCTCCTTCATTAATATATTCTTGAATACGCATAACACTACCCTCTATTGCTTCAATTTTTCGAGGATTTATGAATTCAACCTGTTCTTGCTGCATATAACTTGGTGGAATCAATAATACCTTATACGTATTGGACAAAGTAGATCTTACTTCAACCTGAAAAGAAGAAAGAATTTTATCGCCATCTCGCCAGGTAAAGTGTAAATCTTGATTTACTGATTCAATAAAATATGATAACGTATCATTTTTATATAAATGACTGATTTTCAAATCATTAAGAAACAATTTAGCAGATATATCTCCTGTATCTTTAACAAGTGCCAGTAAGGTGTAAGGTTGACCTACCTCAACTGTTGTATCTGATACCCAAACAATACTATTATTACTGATATCTTCTGTATTCAATGTGAAGGCTGTTGAAAACGCTGCCTTCCATGGGCTTAGGCTTATCAGTATTAATGCAGTAATTAGAGACAATACCAATATTTTTCTAAACTTCTGTTGCAGTACTGTCTCTTTATTCCAATTAGGAAGTAAATCATCAATTGGTTGACTATTTTTTTCTGGATACTTATGCTCAAACTCTAAGCCGTATTTAAGCTTATGTTTTATTTGATCAGCTTGGTGTTTATAAATTAACAAAACACTGCTTACTATATCGTTTTCGCTTCGTGTATATGTATATAGTATTCTATACAGGATAATAAATAAAGTAATGAGACTGAAAGACAAAACCATCCACACCGGCCAGCTTTTGTTTCCGCTGCTGTCAAGTAGTATGAGTATAAAACTTATTGTACTCCATAGAGCAGCGCAAAGACAGAGAGCAATAGACACTTGGTATTCTAGACATTTATAAAGACCTACTTTACCCGATTCTATGATTTTATCTCTGATCATAAACTTAATCTATTAACATATGATGTTAATTCTAACGTCAAAAGTACTTGCTTGATGTGGATATAGCTTGTAAAATTGGAATTCTATGTAACTGATTACTGAATTATTGACTTTTCCCCACAAATCAAACTATAATTCCACAATATCTATTTCAACAAATACTCTTTGATTTCAAATTCACAGTATGTTGATTATTATCATTTTTACCCTCATAACTGAAATTCTTAGATAGAACAAAAGTTAACTTAATGTTTGAAAAGTGTGAATTGCGGGGATAGAGTGAAATGTTCCACATAATAACATACTTAATGATGAATATATATTTTTAAATAAAAGATTTTAATCATTATGATTTACGATGATTATATCGCGTTGCAAAAACTTTTGGACTGTAATAAACCTCGAGCTGGTGTCAAATACGCTTTAGAAGAATCTTTTTTTATTCGCATTCATCATATCCATGAAATTAATTTTGCTCAAATCTTACTAGACTTAAAATCATTTGATGCAAAACTTATAACAAGCACATTACAACAAAAAATTGATCAATTACATCGTATCCTGGCTTGTTGGAAGCTAAATATTAATACATTAAAGCTACTCGAATTCTTAGATAAAGAAGCCTTTTTAGGCTTTCGCCCATCACTAATGGGAATATCTGGGATGCAGAGTAGTCAATATTTACTCTGGGTTGAGTTATTTTATAAGACAGCAGATCGATATAATCATCAAGCTATAAATCATCCAGGCATACTTTCAATTTTTCAATCAATACATGCTAGTCATAATGATTGGTTGGTTGCTCATGAAGAGGTTATTCTTCACTTTATACAGAATGATTATGGAACAGGTGACACAGAGGGTTTGCGCTACATGCATGAACAACGAAATCATTACGATACACTGTGGAATGAAATATTAACAGGACTCAATAAGGTTATCTAGTACTTGTGGTATAATTTCTTTCATTCTTATTTTATAATCCACAAGGACCTCTTTAGTGGAGCGTTGGGCGATAGCAAGGCAAATGGTCAAACATTTATGACCTAGTAGTCCGCCTAAGCCATAAAGTGCGCTGCATTCCATCTCAAGATTACATACTTTATTACCTTCTATGTCTTCAAATTTTGCAATATGGTCACTATGCCATCCAGCAAGATGATCTGTTCTAAGTTTTCTTCCTTGTGGACCATAAAAACCCGAGGAAGTTAGCGTAATCCCACAATGACCTATAGATTCAAACTTTTTAAGTAGATAATCATTAGATTCCGCGATATAATTAACTGGACCTAAATGGTTTTCAGAGAAATATTGTTGTACAGCTTTTAATTCTTTATTGTCTTTTATGAATTTGGATAAGTAATCCTGATAATAAAGCATCAAACTATCCTGACCATAAGCTTTTTTGGATATTACTAGATCACCTGGTTTCACGTGCTTTTGAAAACTACCACAGGTTCCTAGTCGAAGTAAATTGAGTTTAGTTAATTCATGTTTAATTTTTCTTTTATCAAAGTCCACATTGACTAAAGCATCTATTTCATTTAATACAATATCAATATTATCCGTTCCTATCCCTGTGGCCATGACAGAAATTCTAATCCCTTTATATAAACCTGTAATCATGACAAATTCTCTATTTTGCCTCTTACATTCTATATGTTCAAAGAAGGATGCTATAAGTTGCACTCTGCCGGGATCACCGACCAGTATAACGTTCGATGCTAATTCTTCTGGTTTAACGCCTAGGTGAAATATAGATCCATCTTGATTTACAATGAGGTTAGTTGAATTAATCATTTTTTTGATACAGTTTGTATAACATAATTTCTTTTACAACAGCAGGTGGTGTAAGGTATTCTATACTTCTTCCTTCTTGGATACGTCGACGAATTGAGCTAGAAGATATATCAAGTAGTTCACATCCGAAGAACTGATGGTGTTTATATAATACTTTTTGTTTGGATGCAGGTATCTCATCCTCTAGATACATCCTAGTATAGATTAAAAACGGAAATTTTTCCATTAACCAGCTAGCATCATGCCATTTATGTAGGGTTTTGTAATTATCTTCTCCCACAATTAAACTAAAGGAGTATTTGGTATACTTTTTAATGAGATATCGCATAGAGTTAGCAGTATAACTCGGCTTTTCTAAAAACCGCTCAAAATCATTAATTACGATGGAAGATATTTTATCCTTAAGAGCTAGATGACAGAGATCAATCCGTTTTTGATAATCGAGTAAGGAGTGTTTTTTTTTATGAGGATTTTGAGGTGTAGGGCAAAGCCAAACCTGATCAATAAGCTTGGTTTGGAGTGCCTCATTAGCGATAATGAGATGACCTATATGAATAGGATTAAAGCTCCCAAAAAATAGACCAACCCTCATCGTTATATTGTATTGATTTTATAATTTTTCTTAGCCAACTTGACGCGATCTAAGCATTCTGGTAAACCAAGAAAGCTCATAATATCAAAAATTGAAGGTCCTTTCAATGTCCCTGTTAGACTTAATCTCAATGATGGAAGAATCTGACCAAAGGATATAGACTTTTCCTCGATGTATTCTTTGACTATATTTTCTAAGGCAGGTGCACTAAAGTCAGTATCAGCATCCTGAATTCTTTGCATGCAATCTTCTAGGTGGGCTACTTTTTCTTTCATCCATGCTTTATTTACACCTTTGCCTTCTAGTACTTTAGGTTTTTCAAATAAGTAGGCTATCGTATCCTTTATTTCATGCTTGAAATGTATTCGTTCAGAAGCTAGATTAAACACCAACTCCAATTCATTTTCATTACGATTTTTTGCTATTGGAAAGATTTCAATAATGGCATTCCGTTTCTCTTGTCTCGTATAATTTTTGAGATATTCACTATTAAACCAACATGCTTTTTGATAATCAAATTTGGCACCTGACTTATTTACCCTTTTTAACGAAAAATTTTCGACAAGATTCTCAAGTGAAAAGATTTCTTGATTACTTCCCGGGTTCCAACCAAGCAAGGCTAAAAAGTTTATGACAGCTGGTGCTTCAAATCCTCTTTCCTTATAACCTCCTGCAATCAATTCACTTGAATTAACTGGATTGTACCAATCAATTGGAAAAACAGGAAATCCTAGTCGGTCACCATCGCGTTTACTGAGTTTACCCTTTCCATCAGGTTTTAATATGAGAGGAAGGTGAGCAAATTTTGGCATTATCCAACCGAATGCTTCGTATAATTGAACATGAAGGGGGGTGGATGGCAGCCACTCTTCACCTCTTATAACATCGGTAATTTCCATAAGATGATCGTCGACGACGTTGGCTAAGTGATAGGTAGGAAGTCCATCGCTCTTCATTAACACTTTATCATCAAGTTCGTGGCATTGAAAAACTATCCATCCTCGTATTTCATCATAAAATCGAACCTCTCCAGCAACTGGCGTCTTAAACCGAACAACATACTCATCACCACGTTGTATACGCTCTTCAACTTCTTGAGCCGATAGGCTTAAGCTGTTTTTTAAGTAAGCTCTCGTACTTGCGTTATACTTTGGAGAAGCACTTCCTTGTTTTTGCATGGAGTTCCTCCAAGTTGTTAGTTCATCACTAGTATCAAAGGCATAATAGGCATATCCATTCATAAGAAGTTGCTCAACATATGGAGTATATAAAGCGCTTCGCTCACTTTGTCTATAGGGCCCAAAGGACCCACCAAAGGAAGGCCCCTCGTCAGGAGTTATACCACACCAGGATAAGCTTTCTAAAATGTATTCTTCAGCGCCGGGCACGAAGCGTTTCTGATCAGTATCCTCGATACGAAGAATGAAATCCCCTTTGTTATTTTTTGCATGTAAGAAACAGAATAGTGCCGTACGTAGTCCGCCAATATGTAAGGGGCCTGTAGGGCTTGGAGCGAATCGAGTTCTAGTTGCCATAGATCAAAGATGCAGATTCCGTAGCCAATTGAGCAAGATTGTAGCTTAAATTATATTAGTAAGTCCATGTTCGGAAAGAAAAACCAAGTTCATATAACTATTGATGACGGACCAAGTGTACAATATACCGTGACCCTAGCACGCATTCTAAAGGCTCACAAAGCCCAGGCGACATTTTTTGTGCTTGGAGAAAACATGGAAAAGTGGTCCGTTCAGTCTAAGGCGTTACAAGACTTTCAACTTGGCAACCATGGATATAAACACATTAATAATTGGAGAACTAGCCCAAGGAAACAGCGCGAAAACATTCAACTTGTAGAGCAAAGATTTCCCGACATTGAAAAATACTATCGCCCACCTTATGGATTTTTGACCCTTACGCAGCTGTTGTATTGTCATGGCAAACTGGGTATCAAGATGTGGACACTTATGACCTATGACTTTAATCACTACAAGACTCAGTATGCTCTATGGAAAAGAATACAATCCTCTTTGCGCAACAAAAGATGCGTTCTTGTTTTTCATGATAATATTAAGTCGTCCAAACACACACGGTGGTTGTTAAATAGAACCCTGTTAGAAGTGAGAAGCCTGTCTAAGGAGACGGCAGTATATAGTTAACAATCAAACGGAGATAGAAGTGCCCGGGGCGGGACTCGAACCCGCACGTCCTTAAGGACACATGGCCCTCAACCATGCCTGTCTACCAGTTTCAGCACCCGGGCAGACGGGTAAATATACAAATTAGTCTATGCGAAAAGCGATTTACAACTGTAGTAGCTACCGATAAAAAAAAGTAAGCCAAACCCAACACTCATCACATGATAGAGTATTGAATTACCAGGGCCATGGCTGGATAAACAGGAAAATACGATATATCCACTAAAGGTTGAAAGACCACCACAAAGGCTAACAACACCCATCTTAACCATAGGGTTGTTGATGGGGATAGCTAACAAATAACCCATTATTGCACATGCGATTATATTGGATAAAAGTACACCACTATCTAAAGACTTTAGGTAGGGAATAAAGGAAATCAGGTAACGCAAAACACCCCCTAGCCCAGTACAACAAAAAATGATAAAAAACTTAAACAAATCAATACGCATTATTCAAGGGGCTTAGCTCGTGCTCTTTTTCTCAGCCCCCCTATTATATAGTATTTGTAAAACGAAAAAAACAACAAGAAATACGTTGAGCAACACAAATGACCAACCTAAAAGGGATAGATTAAATGGGTATTGCTCAGAGAAAAAACTTAGGGAAAGAATGCCAAACACAATGGATAGCAAAAACAAAATAAGAGCAACTTGCTGTTCAGAAAAACCACAATAGACTAAATGATGAGCCAAATGATCTCTACCTCCAACAAATGGAGATGATTTCTTCAGCAAGCGCCGTAAAAAAACAGTAATCGTATCCATTATAGGAACAGCAAAAACAAGTACGGGAATCATGAATTGCTGTACTTGAAAAACACCACCATAAGCGACCCGGTGGTTCCAAAATAGTTCAACACCCAAACCGGCCAAAAAGACACCAAGAAATTGAGACCCTGTATCTCCCATATAGATCTTAGCGGGGGTCCAATTAAACGGCAAAAAGGCGATTAGGCTTGCCAACACACCAATGATACAAGGATAAACCCAAAGGCTAGGTAATACAATGAGCAATGCCATTATAATAGCAATGATTAAAACAGAAATAGAAACTGATGTGGTTATTGCATCCATATTATCCAACATGTTAATGGAATTCATAATGGCAATTACCCAAAATATGGTAAGAGTATAATCTATAATCTCTACACCACTGAATTCAATAACAACACCTCCTAGGCACAAGATTAATCCACACAACACCTGACCGATGAACTTAACAACAGGTACAGTATCATAGGTGTCGTCTGCTAAGCCAAGCAAGAAGCCAAGACAACAAGCCGCGGTGAAAGAAGTCCGTTTTAATTCACTCGGGACATTGAGACCCTCTATTGGTAAAAGACTAATTGATACGCTAAAGCAAAGAAAGAAGGTTAGTCCACCAACAGAAGGTTTAACTTCTGCGCTCCACCGTTCTTGTCCAAGGGCAGATGGTTGTCTCACACCTAGGCCCCGACTAAATCTCAGAAATAGTCCATGTGTAGCATACCCAAAAAGAAAGACAGCTACAAACAAAATGGCCCAATATATCTTTTGCTCCACAATCTTAAAACTAAAGAGATTTAAGATTTTTTGCGAAATATTGAAAACAAGCTGGATCTTTCTTTTTTTCTAGTATTGTCGGAATCTGAATAATACCCATATCCATATCCATACCCATATCCATACCCGTATCCATACCCATATCCATACCCGTATCCATACCCATAATTGTAATAAGACCCAGATACGCCCCTTCCGTAGTCATTCATAATAATGGACAGGCTGGGAACCTGAAGGTTCTCTTTGGTAGATTCAATATGTCCTACAAATGACCTGTGAGAATAATCTGCTCTCAACACATAGATGGGATTATTTACCGTGCTAATCACAGGGATGGAGTCTGTTACTAATCCAATAGGAGGAGTATCAAAAATGACAACATCAAATGAAGTTTTTACTTCGTCAATAAAGTTAATAAAGGGTTCTCCGCCAATAAGTTCAGAAGGATTTGGTGGAATAGGTCCTGCTGGAACTGCCCAAAGGTTTTCCTCTGACGTAGAGAATGTAATATCCTCTTTTGTAGATCGCTTGTTGAGGAGGGTGCTCATTCCAGCAGAGTTAGGAAGGTCAAAGATCTTATGTATACGAGGTTTTCTTAAATCAACATCCACCAGTAGCACACGCTTGCCCTGCATGGCAATAATAGCAGCGAGATTAATAGCTACAAATGTTTTTCCCTCTCCGGGAATAGTTGAGGTGACAGCGATAGAACGAAACCCCTTATCTGCGTCTAAAAACTCAAGATTACTTCGAACGCCTCTAAATGACTCAGATATACCACTTTTAGGACGATTGGTCACAACGATTGATGACATAGGAAGCTTTTCTGAATATCGCTGAATAACCCCAAGAAGAGATGTTTCAGTTTGGGATGTTATGTCTTCAATATTGATAATTTCTTTATGTGTTACATATCGAAACACGACCAAGATAAGTGAAAGAATTGCCCCAATGGCCAAGCCAACAAACCGAATAAAGCTATCGTCAGGGGCTACGTGTTTTTCCGCTATTTTAGGCATTTCAAGAATAATATAATCACTTACTATACCTGCCCTTGATAGGGTAAAGGAGGCTTTACGGTCAAGAAGGCTATTATAGAAAGATGACTTAACCTCATAATCTCTTTTTAATCTCAAATACTCTGCTTCGAATAATGGCAATAAGTCTAGTTCTTCTAGCAGTTTGTTAATTTCTGCAACTACAGCGTCTTTTTCTTGTTGAAACTTATCGATGTTGATTTCAACCTGGGCAATTAGTGTGGCTCTGGCTTTGTCGAGATTTCTTTCAATTAGCACCACGGTAGGGTGTTCAGGAGTAACCTGCATAAGCGCAGACTCCTTTTCATATTCTAGCTTCAATATTTCATCTACAGAAAGAGCCCTGGTAATTCCATCAAATTCCTCTCCCGAAAGTTGGGTGCTTGCCAGGCTGAGATCCTCTTCTTGTTGTATCATAACGGCAAACCATTCTAGCACGCTTGTAACATATTCAATACGAACTAATTTCTTTTGTAAGTCCTTTATGTCTTTATACAAACCACCACCCAGGGCCTCAATATTTCTATAACCTTTTTGCGCTTCAGCGTTACGGACAGCAATTAATGCATCATCATACAGCGGTTTAATAGAGTCAATTTGTTTATCTAAAAAGGAAATAGACTGTTCGAGACTTTCCATTTTTTGATCTAAGTGAAAGTCCATAAAGGCCTCCATTAACAACTCAACTGTCAAGGCTGCTTTGGATTTGCTTGGATGTCGTGCCGAAACTAGTATGGCAAAGGTTTCTTTATTGGGCTCGATACTTGTAATTGCCATCAGTTCATTAGATAACTGCTCGTCTGTATATACTTTAAATAAGATGCTTTTTTGGCTTTCTGCACTTCCTTCTAAAAGCTTTTGATCTAAGTTGGAAATAGCCAAATAGATGTTTTCATCCGAATAGGGCTTTCCCGGCTTAAGGAAGCCCCCCCAGCTTTTTCCTTGATATATGTAATCCAAACGAACACTATCTTTTTGCTGATTTATTAAAACACTGTAGTCAATGCTTACACGCCGCATTTTAGGGTCTTGGTAAAAGCTATCAATGGTAAAGTATGGATTGGGATAAATTTCTAAAGAACGAAAATCACCTACTTCATAAAATACGTAATTCAACCCCTTTTGGCTAAACGCTTTATTGACAATGATGGGTGAGGTAATTACCCTTACATCTTGTTGGAAGTCCGTCGGTGTAAAGTCTTGGTTTGGCAATGTTTTATCAAGGCCAAGGAGGCTTTGCTTTTCTTCTCCTGCAATATGAATAAGTACACCCTTTGAGGAGTAAATTCTAGTCGAAAAGTGAAGAAAAATATGAGCAACCCCAGAGGATAACAACATAAACAGAAAAAACCATTTAAACGACTTCCTCAAAACATAAAGCAGCAGGCCTACATTGAATTTGTCATACAAAACAGATGACTGTTGTTTCTTTTTTGATGGTTCAGACACAGGTCATGTTTTGGGTTAATTCCGTCGAAGGAGTAAAACGGTAGTTATGAGCGAAGAAGAGGATAGAAAAAGTGAAGTAATTGAGCTTATTTCAGCATTTGCCCTACGAACAACACCTGGCCGCCGTTGAATATAAATTATATCATTGCTTTGCACAATCATACCCCCGTCGGCAATATTAGACATGTGTGACAAGTCAACTTCATAAAGAAGAGGATCATTTAGATCTCCCCGTATGATATAAATTTTGTCTGCCCGATCATATTGTTGTAGACCACCGCTTCGGGCAATAACTTCAATCAGGGTAGTTGGTCTGGTCTCTAGCGATACAACAGAAGCATTTCCGCCCTTAAAGACTAAACATCGTCGCCCAAGAATGGAAACAATAGCAAACGGATTTACAAAAAGCTCTTCTGCGCGCTGTTCAAGGAATTGCTCAAGCTCTTGGTCCTTCATTCCCCGCACGTAGGTTTCGCCAAAGATGGGTAGATCGACATAACCATCTTGAGTGACGAGAAACGACACCAGCTGGCCAATTTGAATAGAGCGAGACCCATTAGCGCCTTGTGAACCATTGGCGCCTTGTGAACCTCCCATTCTGAGTGCATCTAGAATAGGAAACCCGTCTTGGGTGTACAACTGCAGTCGAATAACATCCCCGGGCCGAATAGAGTAGTCTTCAATTTTGTCTTTTTCGCTTATAAATTGCTGAAAATCTCCCTTTCTAAACATTCTGTCAGAAACGAGCAACTTGCACGAACTAAACAAGAGGATAACACTTATAATTTGAAGGCTTCTCACAATTAATGAATATAAAGCAACATATTGATTAAGAAGCAAGTAATTCTTTATAGACTTTTGACATCTCAAGGCAGAGTTGTTTATAACTATACTTTTTTGCAAGCTTGTTTCTAACATCAAAATCTAGAATACTCCCCGGCTGGGTTGATATAACCCATTTAAGAAGGGCTTCTCTAAATATTTCAATACTGTTTTTAGGAGTAACTATACCCTGGCTAGGGTCAATTATAAGATCACGAACACCACCCACGTCGGTTGAAATAAAGGGTTTGCCCGCACAACCAGCCTCAATAAGACTAACGGGCGTACCCTCGTTCTTAGAAGAAAGGCACACTAGATCAATACCAGCAAGCACTTGATCTACGTTCGAAATCCAGGAGGTAAAAATAATATCAACACTTGGGTCAGGTATTGAGTTATAGGAAAGGTTTAATTTATCACAAAGAGCCATTAAGGCATTTTTTTCTTCACCATCTCCCACAAGAAAGACCTGAAATTTTGTATTGGTCTTGCTTTTTACATAAGATATTGATTCTAGAAAGAATGGATGATTTTTTATAGGAACAAGCCGCCCAACAAGGGTAATTGCCAATATGTTGTCACTAAGATTCCAATACTCTCTAAAGGCAATACGCTTGCTGTCCATGTTTTCGAAAAACCGATCTAATTCAAAACCTAGTGGAACTGTGCGAAACTTAGAACTGTTTGCAATCTTGTATTCTTCAGAAAGCTCTTTTTTCTGCAAAGGGCTAATCGCAATAAGTGCACTACTTCTTCTTGCCAAGAAACGTTCAATAGCCAAGAAGGCGCCTGTTTTTATTATGTTAAAATAGGAATGGAAAACATGTCCGTGGTACGTATGAAGGATGACAGGAACCTTCTCTTTAAAGGCCGCATAGCGGCCTATTGCTCCAGCTTTCGCCGCATGAGTGTGTACTATGTGTGGATTATACTCACGAATAATTTTGCGGACTTCTAGGTATGCTTTTCGGTCTCGAATCAAATTAATGGATCGACGCATGGAGGGGATAAGCCTTGGGGAGAGCCCCATGGACTCTGCAATGTACAGAGAACTACCCTCTGAAGAGTCTTCATGTCCGGCAACTAATATGGTTTCAAAGGAGTTATCAAGATGCTTTGTTAGGTGGCAGACATTATACGTTGGCCCACCAATATTGAGCCGATTGGCTATGCGCAAAACACGAATTTTTTGATTACCCATCGATTTGGTTTATACGCGCCCACCATTCTTGAAACACTAAGAAGGAATAAAGAAAAGCGCTTGTTTCTGCTTGCCCCTGCTTTTGATTAGATTCAAATATTTGACGCAGAGGTTTGTACAAAAACAAACCTTGTGCATCAAGAAATTCTTTATGTATGAATTGTTCGATTCTATCAGAAAAAACAGTTCTTGTCCATTCTTCTAGTGGAACCTCAAACCCATGTTTCGGACGGCGAAAAACCTCTTTAGGTAAATCGTTTTCAAACCCTTTGCGAAGAAGCCGTTTTGTTGTTGAACCCTTTACTTTAAAGGATGATGGAAGGGCGTTCGCAAGACCAACAACATGGTGGTCTAAAAAAGGAACCCGCACCTCAAGACTTGAGGCCATTGACATTTTGTCGACTTTGGCAAGCATATCAGATGGAAGAATAATACGTTGATCAGCATAAAGAAAGTCATTAAGGCATTCCATTTTTTTAGGTAAGAGGTCGTAAAAAGAGGGGCTTCCCTGCCATGGATTTACAAGTGCATTATGAACATCATTTGAGTTTGAAAATGACGCCCAATAAGCATAACGAGCCCTAGTACTTTTGCCTATACCAAGACTAAACCGATGAAGCTGCCTAGCCTTATTTCTAAACACTGAACCACGGCTAGAGGCCCGTGGCCCCATAAGTGGGCGTATGATAGAAAGAAGACTACGATAAAAAGGGTTTAGGCTCATGAGTAGAGCACGATGCTTGTTATACCCTCCAAAAACTTCATCAGCCCCATCGCCGCTTAACGCCACAGCAATATGCTCTTTAACGCTTTTACATAGATGAAAAACGTTGATTGCTGAAGAGTCTGCAAAGGGCTCGTCCATAGCATCAAAAAAGTGGTCTATTTGGTTAAAAATTGTTTCATCAGATAATACAATGTTTTCGTGTTTTGTGCCGAGAGCTATGGCGGTTCGCTTGGCCGCGCGTGTTTCATCAAAAAAGTTCCGCCCTTCAAACCCAATCGAATAGGTTTGTATTCCACCATGAAGCTTTTGGGCAATCGAAGCAATGATAGACGAATCAATTCCACCGCTTAGAAATGATCCGACCGGGACATCGGCTATCATTCGAAGCCCCACAGCATATTCTATCTTTTCTTTACACTTAGTGGCGGCCTCAGCAAATGAAATCTCTTTTTGAGGCGCTTGTGAACCTATGCTGTAATAGCGGTTTTGAACCACTCCCTTCTTCGATGAATAGCGTAAAGTTGTGCCTGCAGAAAGCTTGACAACGCCATTAACTAAACATAGCGGTTCTGGAACATAACTGTATAAGAGATATTCATTGAGCGCTTGTGGGTTTATTTGAAAAGGAACTCCAAGGCGTTTAAGGGATTTGAGTTCAGAACTAAAACGAAGCCCACCTTCTGAAAGGAAGAGGTATAATGGTTTAATTCCCAACCGGTCCCGACCAAGAAGCACTTCTTGGGTTAGGGTATCATAGAAAGCAAATGCAAAAAAGCCATTAACCTCTTTAATAAAACTTTTACCATGAGATATAAGTCCTTGAAGAAGAACTTCAGTGTCCGACGAAGTTTTAAAAGTTTTCCCATTGTTTGACAAATTCTTCCGTAAGGCAACATAGTTAAACAACTCTCCATTGTACACGAGCCAGTAACGCCCACACGGGCTTTTCATAGGCTGGTTAGATCGAGCCTCAAGATCAATAATTGCCAGCCTCCTGTGGCCGATAAAGTCTTTGTTGTCGAACACAACGTGATTGCCGTGGTCGGGCCCGCGATGTTTTAATGAATTTACAGCTGAGAGCAGTACTTCGCTGCTTAACGGAGTATTATTTCCAATCCAACCAATGATACCGCACATACAAGTGCAAAATAAAAGGATTTTGGTAAAGACGTATATTCAAACCGTGGAGCTATTGGATTTTATTATCGGTCCTATTTATGTGGGCATAATATTGTTTATTGGGCTTAGGGTTTCTTCAAGATTTACCGATTCTGTTGACCGCAGAATGTTCAACCTAGGCCTTTTGGTAAAATTGGTTAGCTCTTTTGCAATCGGTGTTATCTATTGGTTTTATTATCAAGATGGTGATACAGTATATTACTATGAAAGAATGCTCAAAGTCTCTAGTGTTCTAAAAAGTAATATTTCTCTCGGTTTAAAGCTCATATTTTCAGGATACCCAGACGAGGCCGATGAGACCTACTTTTTGATGACATCACTGCGAGCGTTTGACACTGCCTCATATATGGTGGTGCGTATTGCGGCGATAGTTAATACGGTTTGCTTTGGTGTATATACGAATGTTGCTTTGCTGTTTTCTGTTTTTGCTTTTTCCGGACTATGGCAGTTATACCGAATAGCCTGTACGGCTCTTCCAAAGGTCTCAAATAGATATTTAGGTTTTGCTATACTATTATTTCCATCTGTGGTTTTTTGGGGTAGTGGATTGTTGAAGGATACCCTCACCTTGGGAGGCATAACCTGGGTAATTGCTTGTTTTTACCGTGGCCTCATATTGCGTGAAAATCGGATAAGAAACATTTTGGTTATGATGATTATTGGATACTTCGTTTCCGCAATTAAAAGTTATATTCTAGTGGCTTTTGTGCCTGCGGCCTTTTTATGGTATGTGGCTGAGAAAAGATTGTCTTCTTCAGGAGAGTCATCGAAACCGTTAAGCCTAATAATAGCGTCATTTGCGATTATTATATCTCTGTTCCTATTGTCTCAACTGGGGGATCTACTGGGGAGGTATTCGGTAGAGAACCTTCAATATGAGGCCGAAGCCATGCAGCAGTGGCACCATCAAGTCGAAGAAGTATATGACTACGAAGGCTCATCGTATAGTCTGGGTAATACGGACTTTTCAACACTTGGTTTGATAACTAAGGCCCCAATCGCTTTGGTAACTACTTTTTTTAGACCCTTTCCATGGGAGGTTGGCAATCCGCTGATGGCACTGAGCTCTTTGGAGGCTCTTGCCTTGTTTTCTATTGGGGTTCTTGTCTTTTTTCAATCAAATAAAGACCCAGAACACAGTTTTGCCCGTATTTTTAAGCAGTACCCGATTCTACAATTCTCCTTACTTTTTTCTATAATTTTCGGCTTCGCCGTGGGCTTTACAGCATATAATTTTGGGGCACTTGTTCGCTATAAAATTCCCTGTTTACCAACTGTTGGCATTATCTTGGCCTCGCTTTACTCTCTTCGGGCAAACCAACAAGCAGAAACCTAGAAATTACACTGTCAACTTATTTATGTTGTGAACATATGCAGCCCGTTGACTTAGAACCGAAAAACCTTTCAGAACATGCTGTCTTCCTGCCTTTCCTAACCGAATTCTGAGGGCATGGTCTAACAAGAGGTGTTCTAGGGCTTCAATCCACTCATTTTTAGTTTCAGCCAAGAGGCCGGTCTGGTTTTGGAGAACAACGTTTTTATTGGCACCCACAGGTGAGGCAACACAAGGGATGCCTAGACTTAGATATTGTAGCGCCTTAAAGGCACACTTTCCCTTCGCCCACTCTTCATTGGGAAGGGGCATAATGCCTATATCAATGTCCCGTAGTTGGTCAATTTCACGCACAACATTCCATTTTTCAAAATCAAAAGGAATATTTAGTCCCTTTGGTATTTGGTCTGCTATGATTTTGAAATAGACATTGTGTTTTTGTTGGATTTCTTTTAAAGCTCCCACAATATCTTTGAGATAGGGTAGGGTAGAATGACTGCCCGTCCACCCTATGCAGACTGCCCCACCTGTTTTATTTTTAACATGTTTTTTGGTGATGTTGTGGTGGTGCTCAGTATCTATTGTTGTTGGTATAATAACAACATTTTCATTGTGCTGAATGGCATAATCGGCGAGATATTGGTTCCCAACATAAATCATAGATGACCATATACAAATACGACTTGTTTTCTCAGGGTTTTTGAACCAAGAAATCCATGGATTAGAGGTGTTTTTAATCCAAATCGCATCATCGAAATCATAGATGATCTTTTTTTTTGCAATGTGAGCAATCCACCACTCAATGACGGGTGGACCAATGGGACTCGCCTCTCGATGTATGATAATAAGATTATAACGCCATAAAGAAAATAAAAGGAAAAAGCGACGTAAAAATCCCAGGAGGGTGGCCCATATCTTGAATAAAATGTAACCTTTTTTATACACAATGCCCCACCCCCACGTAGTTAAAAAAGACTTCTGGTCAACAAGTATATTGTTAGACTCCAAAAAGGGAATATATTGCTCAAAGCGAAAGCGCTGAGAACCAGCACACCCCTTTGGATAGGGACACAATATGAGTAGTCTCCTATTCTTTTCCATTACTTTTTTGTTGCTTTGCTTCATAGTTGATATGAACCTCAAAGAATTTTTTTCCCTTAAAGGACATCAAGATGAGTCCTCAAGATACATTGCATTTTTCGTTCGAATACTTGTAATATATCTTGTCTGGTTTTTATTTCGGGAGTTTATGGAAAAGTCGGCATTATTTCGCCCTCATTGGGACGAATTCCATATTCTTTTTTCTAGGTTTTATATTGGGTTAGCACAACCCGTATTGGAGTTTTTTATACAGGCGCCGGTTTTGGTAAATTCTCAAAATATTTTCCTCCCTGCATCTCCACCTATGTTTGTGGCATTTCACTGTGTTGGTGTTGCACCGATGGCTATCATGACTATGGTTTTTTTGTGGAACCCCCTTGCCCCACTAAGAAGACTGAAATACTGGATGATTGCTATGGTTACAATCGCCTTCTTAAATTGGTTTCGGATAACTACCTTGGGTTTTATGTTGTACGCTCAGTGGGATCAGTTCTTTTATTTTAGCCATTCTTACACTTATATTCTTATGATATATGGTGTGCTTTTTTTAGTTGTTGTATCGTTTTTTAGGCCGTACTTCGCATCAAAATCCATCTAATAGTTAGTGTTGAGTTATGATAGATAAAACAAATGTATTTATCCACGAATCGGCGGTTATTGATTATCCAACACAGATAGGTGCGGGTTCAAAGATCTGGCATTTTGCCCATGTTATGAGTGATGTGCAAATTGGATTATCGTGTACTATCGGCCAAGGGTGTTTTATAGCCTCCAAGTGCGTTATAGGAAACAATGTCAAAGTTCAAAACCATGTCTCAATTTATGAAGGTGTGATTTGCGAAGATGATGTCTTTCTCGGCCCGTCGATGGTGTTCACCAACGTATTGAATCCAAGGGCCCATATTGTGCGCAGAGATCAGTATAAAAAAACAATGATTAGAAAGGGGGCTACTGTCGGCGCCAATGCAACGGTTTTATGCGGAATAGAAATAGGGTCCTATGGTTTTATTGGTGCCGGATCCGTCGTAACAAAAGATGTTAAGCCTTACGAATTGGTCTATGGTAATCCTGCAACACACAAGGGTTGGGTAAGCAAGTCAGGCCATAAATTAGCCCTACATAAACCAGGAGACGAGGAGATTTGCCCAGAAGGTGGAGATTTGTATAGACTTACCAAAAAGGGGGTAATAATTGTGTAATGGAAGAAAACAAAGTCCATAGTTCTAAGCGTTTTGCACTCATTGGCGGATCGGGATATATTGCACCACGCCACTATAA
>TARA_B100000963_G_scaffold186689_1_pt1 | contig 19769 bp, 22 predicted proteins | sample TARA_B100000963 | Tara Oceans TARA_B100000963 (sample SAMEA2622097) | marine metagenome | biome: marine biome (ENVO:00000447); feature: surface water layer (ENVO:00002042); material: "saline water (ENVO:00002010), including plankton (ENVO:xxxxxxxx)" | depth 5 m | reverse complement strand
TGCCGGGCGTCAACTGGCCGCTGTTTTGGAATGCCAGAAATGTTACCAATGTCGAAACCGGGCTCAGCTCTTATAAATAGCCGCGTGGAACGCTGGTTGCTGGTGGGTAGCGAAATGCTCACACACGTCCAAGCAACATTTCAGAAAGTAATGGTTTCCCAGGACAGATGTGCGTCTCCCCCGATTTTTGTCTGCTGGTCCGTGTTCGCATAACTTTGGACAGTGAAAAATTGCCCCCGCAAGGTCTTGCAATCGTCAAATGAAACGCCAAGATAGGAGGCACAATACGCTGTGCGCGGTTTGTAAGCAGGGGCATTCGGTCTTCGGCTGCAGATTTGAGGCGCATGGAACGGTTAATAAAACAAAGTGTAGAGGTTGGTATGGCTACAAGAGATTTTAGACCCGCGTCCGTTGCCAGTTTGTCGGCGATGGAAACAAATAAGGTGCTTAAAAACACCTATCTGCTGTTGTCAGCAACGCTCGGATTCAGCGCGATCATGGCAGCTGTCTCCATGTCCATGGGCTTGTCCTCTGGCACCTATTTCGTGTGTCTGATCGGATCCATGCTTTTGGGTATGTTCGTGCTTCCGCGCACCGCGAATTCTGGTGCCGGTCTGGGGGTCATTTTCCTGGTGACCGGTCTACTTGGTTTTGGCTTGGGGCCGGTGATTAGTTTCTATTTGTCTCTCAGTAACGGGGCGCAAGTGGTGACTACGGCGTTGGGTGGCACCGCTACTATGTTTTTGGGTCTTTCTGCCTACGCGGTGGCCAGCAAACGTGATTTCAGTTTCATGGGCGGCTTCGTTACGGTAGGCCTTTTTCGTAATTGCCGCAATGATTGCTAATTTGTTCATGCAATTACCCTTGGTATCGCTGGGCCTGTCGATCGGCGTAATTTTGCTGATGAGCGCACTGATTCTTATGCAGACCGGGGCGATTATTCGCGGCGGTGAGACCAATTATATAATGGCGACCTACAGCCTCTATCTCAGTATCTTCAATATTTTTATTAGTTTACTGCAGATTTTGGGTCTTACTGGAGGAGACGACTAGGGCGCTCTATTCCTAGCACCAGACGTTCAGAGAAACCCGGCTCAGCGTCGGGTTTTTTTGTGACTGTAAATTAATGAGCTCGGGAGCATGCAATTGGATTGGTTACAGATTTTGGCTTTGGGCGCAGGTGTGCTGATGCTAGTGTTACTGTGGCCGCGACTGAAACACTGGCGCGAAAATAAAGTCGAGGCGCAGCCAGGAGATTGGTCCAACGCGATCTTTATTTTGGGTTTGGTGATGCTATTCGTGTTGTTGCTGGTGATGTCTGTGCAGTAATCAGCGCCCGGTCAACGCGGTGTATACCTTCGTCAGTTGCTCTGGCAAATCTTCTATTTCATCTAACACCAGATAGCGCGCATCGGGGCACATCTTTTTCAGATAGTCATGGCCCGATTTGTCCACAGTGATGCAAAAAGTCTCGACACCTTTTTGCTGTGCCTCTAACAAGGCCCGCGCGGTGTCCTCTACGCCGTAGCTGTGATTGCCGCGCTCCGGGCCATAGTCGCTGTCCTGAGGAAAGCCGTCGCTAATCACAATAAGTACTTTCATGGCGTGACCAGACGCCATGAGTTTCTGACTGCTGTGGCGGATGGCGGGGCCCATGCGTGTCGAGCCGCGCGGGCGCATGGCGGCAATGCTGTGCAGAGTTTGCCGCGAAAATCCTTCTTCGATGTCTTTAGCGACAAAAACTTCCACACAATCCTTGCCGTAGCCGGAGAAACCGTAAACGCCGTAGTGGTCGCCGAGGGCGTCTAATGCAGCGGCCATGACCACCATGGCCTCTTGCTCCAGATCGATGATTTTACGCTCTGGTTCGTCATGTTCTTCTTCTTCGAGATCTAGACCGGAATACCAACCGGCACGCAGATCCACCTCTTTGTCCGGGTCGTAATCTGACCAGTCTCTCGGTTCGGGTACTTTGATCGGGTCGTCCGTGGATGCCGAAAGGTCCACCAGAAATGCCGCACAAACATCCCGATGCACACGTTCTTTGCGCGAATAGACCCGCTCGTCTGGGCTCTGGCCGGCCCGAATGTCCTGACGCGCTTCAATCACCGCGTTTAAATCCAGTTCGTCGCCGTCCTGCACGCGGCGGACCCGCTCTAAGCCCGCCGGGCGAATCTGTTCCAGTTGGCGCTGGACGGTCGGTTGATAGTCACGAATGACGTTTTTCAGCCTGGCCACGGTTTCAAGCTGTGCTTCGGAGGGTTCGCTGTCACCTGAATTCAGAGGTTCCTCGAACACGCGGCACCAAGCGCGTAGGTATTGTCTGTTCAGATAATCCCACTCGTCGTAACGAAAGCTACGTGCCTCGGTTCTATCTGGGCCGATGGCGTGTTGGATTGATGAGCGCTCCATATCGACGCGCCGCCGCAAGTTATCGCGTTCCTCTTTGGCATCAGTAATGTTCAGATCGGGTTCTCTAATGCCGCCATCGCTGGCATCACCAGGTACCGCTTCGACGTCTTCCTCGGGCATTAACGGCGCGGTTGAACCCTGAGCCTCCAGCTGTTCCTCGATCTGCTCCAGCTCCTCCTGCCAATCCTCTAGACGTTGTTCGCGGTTCAGCCAGTCGACGAGGGATTCATTCGCGTCACTAAATTCGTGGTCGGAGCTGTCGCTGTATTGCGCATATACCTGCTCATAACAGGCGCACAGTTCGCCGACGCTGTCGTAGACAGAATGGTCGACTTTCTCTGCGAGTTGTTGCAGTCGCTGGTAGAGGTCGGCCCAGGTCGGATCGTTGGCGGCAAGAGCGTCAATACGCTCGCCCAGAAGCCAGCATTCAGCCATGCCAAGCAAGTCGGCTTTTACCTCCAGTCGCTCCAGCTGGTGTTGCTGAAATGAATTAAGGTGCTTTGCCAAGCCCGGATAGCTGCGTAGCAGATGGCCTTGTATGCGCATGTGCTCGAAGCATAAGAACAGGCGCTCGGCCAATGCGGGCAGCGAAAAGCAATCAAATAGCAGTCGGTAGTCGCCGGTTCGAGGACTGTAATCTTGTGGTTGGCGGTAACGCTCAACCAACGCGGGTACGCGTCTTAGAGCCTCATCCAAGCGGAATTTAAATGTACCGCACTCGCGCTGGCCTAGCTGCTGCATAACCAGCACTCGGTATGCAGACGCGTGATCGGTGGTCAACTGTTCCGGCAAAAATACACTGTCGTGTGTCTGTGCGGTGGTGCTCAAGTCGATGTTCAGCCTTGGGTTAAGGCTGAATTCATCGCGGCTGCGCAGATGCAGGTATCGTCCGGCTATACCCTCGGTGAATAGCGCCAGCGGCGCCTCTACGTCTGCGAGTCGGATGCTCAAATTGAAGCGCCGTTAAGGCAAAACCACGTCAACGATATCGGCGACGGCTTGTTGAACGTTAGCGTCATCAGAAATCGCGCTGACAATGGCCGCTTCGGCCGCGCGGCGCGGCGCGATGCCGCCGGCGATGAGCTCTCCGGTATAGATCAGCAGTCGGGTGCTGACGCCCTCTTCGAAGCCATGTTGTTTGAGGTTGCGCACGCGCTCGCCGATGACGGCCAAGCGCTCTGCAACGCTTGCGTCGGCACCGGACTCGTGGCCAATAATGACCGCCTCCGCGGCGACGTCTGGGTAGTCGAATTCGAGACTGACAAAACGTTGCCGGGTGCTGGGTTTGAGATCTTTAAGCACGCTTTGATAGCCCGGATTATACGAAATAACCAGCAGGAACTCTGGGTGCGCCTCGATCAACTCACCGGTTTTGTCTATGGGCAAAATACGCCGATGGTCAGTCAGAGAGTGGATGAGCACGGTGGTGTCTTTGCGCGCCTCAACGATTTCGTCTAAATAGCAGATCGCGCCAGTACGCACGGCGCGAGTCAAAGGCCCATCGGACCATATGGTTTCATCACCTTTGAGCAAATAACGACCGACCATATCGGTAGCGGTCAGATCTTCATGGCACGACACAGTGATCAGCGCTTGCTCTGCTGTAGATTTTTTATCCTGTGCCAACAACCAAGTCATATGTTCAACAAAACGGGTTTTCCCGCAGCCGGTCGGACCTTTCAGCAGCACGGGCAAGCGAGCAGCGTAAGCCGCCTGGAAAACGTCAACTTCATCTGCCAAAGGCAGGTAGTAGGGTTGATCAGAGGTCATAGAAAACTCGCTGTCTGATGCCATGAACATACAGAAGCCTATTCATGGACGTGTGTTTATTTTGTAGTCAGTTCCGCTTTGGCTGTGTTTTCGTCCGATCGACGCAACGGCAGCGACCTACGCAACCGCTGGACTATACCGAAAAAGTGCTAGAGTAATCGTGCCAACAGCAGTTCAAGGCAGGCACTCATGGCGGAAACCGACGAATTACTCGATGCAACGACCGCGTTAGTGCCGCCCATGTTGTCCGCTTTAGAGGCGCTGCGCGCCGCGGGCCGTTACATGAATCCACCGTCGCTGCCCGATCTCATTGAAGCCATCCGTCCACAACAACAGGGGCTTGCCAAAGGTCTGGAAATTTTTCGGAGTATTGATTGGCCTGAGCACTTAAAAGACTTTGTCGATGCGGTGACGCGCAGTGCGGGTTACGGGCTTCGCGCCTTTGAGTCCTTCGAGCAAGCCTTACAGGCCGCGCAACCCGCGTTTGTTGCATATCGTGCAATGGGTCTGACCACCAAGGCAATCGAGGCGCTGTACCCGGTTGCTGCGATGTTGCCACCGGTTAGCCGGTTTTATTTGGAACCCGATCAGCGCGATAACACGGCGCTGCTAGAACGTTTAGCTGGGGCCAACGCGGGTGCGCAGAATGTCGGCCTTATGCACGCCAACAATGGCAGCGACGAGCGCGGCGGGTTTTCCGTGTATGTGCCTGAATACTACAAGGGAGAAGCCCTGCCACTGGTGATGGCTTTGCATGGTGGCAGCGGACATGGCCGACAATTTATCTGGAGCTGGCTGCGCGCAGCGCGCACTTACAGCGGCATCGTTGTAGCCCCCACTTCGGCGCAAGGCACGTGGTCGCTGATGGATCCAGCTGCGGATGCGCAGCGCTTGAATGCCCTGGTGGCGTATGCGCGCGAGCACTGGAATATTGACCCACAGCGGATATTGCTCAGTGGTATGTCTGATGGGGGCACGTTCTCATACGTCGCAGGGCTCCAAGACGACACGCCCTTTACCCACTTGGCGCCGTGCTCGGCATCGTTCCATCCAATGCTGGTTGAGGCGGCCTCAGCCGCGCGTTTACAGGGTTTGCCGATCTACCTCATGCATGGCGTATTGGATTGGATGTTCCCCATCGATGTGGCACGAACCGCTCAGCAGACGCTGCAGGCAGCGGGCGCTCAGGTGGTTTATGCGGAGGTGGAGGATCTTTCTCACACCTACCCAGAAGAATACAGCGCCAAAGTGCTTCAGTGGGTGCAGGAACTCCCGGCCGCACCATGAGTTTTGAAATCGTTGGGTTTGATCCGCGTTACGCCGAAGCGTTTGCGCGGTTGAACTATCAATGGATTGAGCATTATTTTGCGGTAGAGCCCGAAGACCGCCGAGCGTTGGATCATCCGTTTGAATACGCGATCGCGCCGGGCGGAGAAATATTCTTTGCGCTGCTGCAGGGTCAGGTGGTGGGCTGTGTGGCCATGGTGCCGAAATTTGTCGATGGGGCGGCAGACGGCGACGTTGAGCTGGCCAAGATGGCAGTGCTCCCTGAAAACCAAGGTCAGGGAATCGGCCGTAAATTGCTCGAGCGGTGTATTCGCTATGCGCGAGAACAGCAGTTAAAACGCATTGTTTTAACGACAAACGATATTCTCAAGCCTGCGCTAAAGATCTACCACAACGCCGGTTTCATGGATCTGCCAACTAATCCGGATACCCGTTATGCACGCGGCAATTTGGCCATGCAGTTGATTCTGAATACCGATTAGGCTCCGGGGCTGATACTGAAGTTCAACTTTGCTGCCCGCCGGTACGCTGGACGCGCGGTTTGGGCTTCGACGTAGTCCTGCAGTGCGGTGTCCAGTTCAAAGCCGTAGTTGCTCGCCCAAGTTAATACTGAGGTCAGCATGATATCCGCGCCGGTGAAGGAATCACCCAGCAGAAAAGGGCGGTCAACAAGACGGTCGACGACAACCTGCACTTGTTTGTTGAAGCCGGCTATCGCGGTGTCGATAGCGGCCGGCGCCTCGCCGTATAAATCCGCTAAATCTCTATGCTTGCGCATAACGTAGAGCGTATGCGCGTCCAGTTCCATTTGAATGAACGACAGCCATTGATTGTATAACGCTCGTTCTGGAGTGAAAGGCAGCGGAGCCAGTTCGCCGCGACCGTAGGTATCGGCCAGGTAGGTAACAATAGCAGCACTCTCGCTCAGCACCAGATCGCCATCACACAGTACGGGTATCTTTTCTTTAGGATTGAGACGCCTGAATTCATCGCTTTGAGTGGCGCCAGTGCGCGAACCGATAAGATGGGGCGTGTAGGTCAGCGCCAATTCTTCACAGGCCCAATGTGCGCGCAAGGTTCTCGAGGTTGCGCCGCCCCATATACTTATCATGGTGTATTTACCTCGCGGGTTCGATAACGCAGCCAGAGTAACAGACCGAGCACGCTCCAGATAACGATGGTCATCCACTCCTCGGGCCAACTTAGAGCGCTGTCACTCCAGGGCAAGAAGGCGCAGAGCAAGCCAAGTGCCAGAACTACCGCACCATATCCCACTAAATTTGGATGACTCACCGTGAAGGGCCTGGGCATGTCCGGTTCTTTACGGCGCAACACCAAAAATGAGATAGCGACGAACACAAAGGCGATGGTTACGGCGAAACTGCCGCTATTTATCAGCCAAACTAAAATGGTACGGCCGAATAAGGGCGCGAATATAGACAGAACGCCGATGGTTAAAATGCCCACGTAGGGGGTTTTGTGCTTTGGATGTAGGCGCATAAATGCAGCGGGCACATGACCCGATTCGGCCAGCGCAAAAAGCACCCGCGACGCGCCTAAGATAAAAGCGTTCCAGCTGGTGAGAATGCCGCCGATGCCGCCCAAAACCAGAAAGGTTCCGGCCCAGGTGCCGCCGCCAATGCTCCTCCAAAGCGCGCTGGCCGCGTCAGCGGTTGCCATAGCGCTGTCGCTTTGTTCTTGCGCAGTTAATGCCAACCCCACCGATGCAGTAATCAATACATACCAAGCGACTGCGCAAAAAACCGAAATCACCAGTAATTTGCCGACTTGTTGCGGCGGCAGATCGATTTCCTCCGCCGATTGTGGGATGACATCGAAGCCCACTAACATGGCTGGCACCATAATCAGCACGGCGAGCACGCCGCTGGCAGGTGTCGCGATCCAAGGTTCTGCGTTGGCCAGCTGGCCATTAAACGCGGCACCGGAGAACAGCAGTAGGCCAGCGCAAACGATTAAACCCGTAACGATAGTTTGCGCGATTGCGGCGGTGCGAATACCGAGGTAGTTGACCCACGTGACTACTGCTGCAGCGCCAGAACCGACCAGTACAAAGCCGATGTCCACGTCGCTGCCCAACACATTCCAGAGCGTTCCAAGTCTGATCTCTGGCCACAAGTAGCTCGCGGCCGTAGGCAGCGCTACGGCCTCAAAAAGACAGACATTTAAGTAGGAAAACAGCAATGCCCAGGTGCAGACGAATGACCAATCGGGGCCCAGTGCGCGTTGGGTGTAGATATGCTCACCACCGGCTCGCGGCATCGCCGAGGCTAATTCACTGTAGGTAAGGCCGATGAGCGCAATGGCCAGTCCGCCGACGGCGAAAGCGATGACGGTCCCCAAGGTTCCAGCGTCGTTCAGCCACACGCCGGTCATCAACACCCAGCTCCAGCCGATCATGGCACCGAAGGACATTGCGATTACGTCTCGCCCCCTCAACACTTTCGCGAAGCGAGTTGATTCGGTGTTCACCGTCGAATCCGCGTCTAACATCTGATTCTCCCCAATCATCGGCACTGTAAACCATCATAGAGATAACAACGGAGGAGCTAAACCTGCGGTTGTGATTGCTGGAGCCGTAGCTGTATCCCTACAATGGCACGGCATTCAATCTCGCTATTATTGAGGAGCCTCCCTTGTCTCAGACATTGCAGTTTCAACACCGGCACAAATGGTTCGACCTTAAGCTCACTGATGACGGTGCAATTGAGTTGTATCTGGACAATTGCCTGCGCAAACGCCGTGATCGGGGTGCTGCTGAGCCGCAGTATGTTTGGACGAATGTAGAACTAGAGTGGGAGGAACACCATTACATCGAGGCCCGTTATTGGGCGTCTACGGGGCAGCTAAAAGTAACGGTTAATGGCGACCCGTTGGTAGAGACCGAAATGCGCTTGGACGGATAACGGGATATTAATGACAGTGCGTAATTTGCAGGCAAGCCAGATCGAGCAGTTTCAAAATGCTGGTTTCCTGGTGATGCCTGGCGTGCTAAGTGCGGACTTATGTGCGCAGGTGCGGCACGCCATCACCACAGATTTAGCGTCGCGGCAGGGGCCCGCGGAATTTGAAGCGGACGTCGGCTATCCGGGTGCCCCGACGGATCGCGACGGTGCCGGCGGCGATACCCCGCGCCGCTTATTGCAGGCCTACGCGCGTAATGACAGTCTTAAATCGATCGCACAGCATCCAGCACTCGCCGCGTGGTTAAAAGTTTTACTCGATTCTACACAACCGATGTTGTCCCAGAGTCATCATAACTGTGTCATGACCAAGCATCCCGGATACAGCAGCGCGACGCTCTGGCATCAGGACATACGTTATTGGTCCTTTGCCCGACCAGAATTGATTTCGGCTTGGTTCGCACTAGGCCCAGAGGACGAAACCAATGGCGCTCTTCAGGTTATTCCAGCCAGTCATAAACACAGCATCGACCGCAGCCGCTTAGACAGTGCGTTGTTTCTGCGTCCTGAATTAGCAGCTAATCGATCCATGATTGAAAGTGCGCAAGTAGTGAACCTCAACCCTGGAGATCTGCTGCTGTTTCATTGCCGGTTGTTTCATGCAGCGGGGCAGAATCGGAGTCAGCGAGTTAAGTTGTCGCCGGTTTTTACCTATCATGCTGAAGATAATTATCCGATTCCGGGAACGCGCTCGGAGCAGTTTCCCAGCATCGGGTTGTAGAGTGGTGCGGAGTAGTCAGTGGATCAAGACGAAGACAAAGATCTATTTGCCGAACAAATGCAGGACGTCAAGCCTTTGGTCAGTCCGCGCACGGAAGCCCGCCAAGACTGGCGGGGGCCCAGTGAGGACCAGCTGCAACGTCGACGTGCGGCGGAGGCGTTCCCAGAAGATGGCCAAGATCGTAACTTTCTAACTCTGTCTGAAGTCGCCGTCCGGCAACCCTTGGAAGTGCTGGAATGGCGCCAAGACGGTGTACAGCATGCGGTATTCAGCAAGCTTCGGCGTGGCGGTTATGCTTTGGAGTACCAGCTAGATCTGCATCAAAAAACTGTTATGGAGGCCCAACAGGCGGTCTTTCAGCTGTTTCAAAATGCGCGGGCCAAAAATTGGCGATGCGTACTGATCAGCCACGGTAAGGGCCAGCGCAGTGCCACCCCAGGCCGCTTGAAAAGCTATGTGGCTCGATGGCTTATCGATCATCCGGATGTGATTGCGTATTGCTCCGCCCAACGCCAGCATGGTGGCGTTGGGTCGGTTTATGTTTTGGTTAAAAAAACCGCGGCAGGCAAAGCCGCAAATCGCGAACAATACGGTTTGAAGGGCGACCTATAGCCGCTGGAGCAGAGGTTACAGCGCTTAAGGGCAGCTGTAGGCGTTGAAATCCTGTGTGCCATTTTGCTGCTCGGAAACCGGAACGATTGCATTTGCGCCCATTGCTGCGGCGCGATTACGCGCCAGAACAATGAGTTCTTCGCGCACTTTGCTCAGGTTGCGATCCACCACAACGGTATTTTTGGTCTGACTGGAGATCGTTGCTACCAATGTGCAATTCTTCACGTTTTCCGCATCGCTTTGACGCACTTCGGCTCCGGCGTCGGTTAACGATACAAAGGCGCAGCCGGTTGATAAAAGCGCGAGTAAGACGGCTGTAGCTTGGGTGATTTTCTTGGTCACGGTGTTCATAGTTGGCCTCAAGTTAGCGAAATAGGCAGGAAGAAAGTTGTACGGGCCGCGCGAGCATATGGCCCAACTAAATTCGTCCTTTGTCCAGTTCCAGAATGCCGCGCCCTATGTTCAGACGCAATACATCGCTGGCGCCTTCCGCTAGGCGCCAGCCGCGCACTTTACGATATAAGATGGCCAGCGGGTGATCTTCTACCAGCGCGACTCCGCCGACTAATTGAATCGAGGTGTCCACCATTTCGCCGATGGTTTCTGTGGCGAAAACTTTGCAGGCCATCGCCTCATTAACGATGTTTTCGTCCTGATCGGCGAGCCGAGCGGTTCGGTAGAGCATGCTGCGTGCGGCAAACGCCTTAATACGTAGGTTTGCGTATTGCCAGCGCACGACGTCTTTATTACCCCGGGCTTCGCCGCTGTTGTCGGCCGCGGTTAGGTGCTCCTTGAGTAGATTCAGTACCCATAGCATATAGCCGCTCGCCTGGGCTGCAAACAGCAGGCGTGTATCGCCGATTTGGCGCATGGCCTTAGGCAGTCCCTGACCTGCTTCGCCGATGATGTGATGACTCGGAACGGCGACATTTTCAAAGCGAAACGCTGCGTGGTGTGATCCATCTAAAGAGACAAATTTCTTTTCTAAAATCACGCCTTCCCTGTCCGTGTCAACGACCACCATAGACGGGCCACGGTCTTCGACGTGCACTAAGCAGTTGACGAAGTCCGCGTCCGCGCCGCCGGTGACATAGGACTTTTGGCCGTTGATTACTAATTGATCTCCGGTAACCCTGCCGTGGGTGGGTTGGACATTGTCGGGTTCAGTGAAGCCGAAGCTGGCGCGTTTTTCGCCTGCCAACAGTGGTTCCAGATGACTTTTGGCCAAAGCACCGGTAACGCCGCCGAGTACGCCAGCGCTGGGGCCGAAGACGCTGTCCATATTATTTGGGTTAGAGGCCGCTAAGGATTCTCTGGCGACGCACAATGCCAACTGTGTTGGCGTGTTCTCGGAGTGGGTTGGCTGAGTGAGTCCAAATAGCCCCGCTGCTTTGGCGGCTGCTCGGATGTTGGCGCGTGTCTCGGCGCTGCTGTCCGATCCAACCAGATGCTCTGCGGCAAAGGTCTGACAGGCGTCGCGAAGTTCGATCAACTCCGGAGTTAAAGATTCGGGCATATGTGGACTCCTAAATATTCGGCGCGATAGTTAAGACGACAATTGCGAGCATGGCCAACACCATAAACCCAATGGCGTAAAACAACAGGGATTCCTTACGTTCTGCTGTGCGTAACAGCGTTTCGATTTCTTCATCGCTGCGCGCGGTTGCGCTTGACGTGATCCGGTAGCGCGTGACGCCGTCGCGTTTAGGTAGGCGCACAAACAGCTCAGGGGTTGCGTCTAAGCGCTTTGCAACTTCAGTAAAACTGATGCCCGTGGTGCGAGCTATCTGTGTGGGGTGCAGTGCAGCGCCGCCCTGTTTTTCAGGCGCGGCGTCGATGAAACTGTAATAGATATCCAGGATAAGGCGGACCTTACCGCGAAAGCGAAACTGAAAGGGAAGAATGCCAAACATGATGCTGTAGTATTACGTAGTGGGGCGAAAATACCCCCTGTGCGGGCGAGAAGCAAAGTCTAACTAGCTGCGTCGACTGCCCATGTACATCGCCCGCACCGGTGCGGGGTAGCCTTCGACCGTGCGCGAGGAATCATCGTGGTCCAAGCAGTCGGACAAAGAATCAAAGCGCATCCATTCGGTGCGGCGCTGCTCGTCTGTCGTGGTAGCGCTGACGTCGATTATTTGTACGTGTTCGAAACCCGCCCGCTGCATCCACTGCAACACTTGTGCAGTGCTGGGGACGCACCAGACGTTGCGCATGCGCGCATAACGGTCGGACGGATACAACGACTCTGCGGCAGTTACGACCAGGGTTTCGAGTATGCAGCGTCCACCGGCGGTAGTGAGGTCAAATAAATGTTGAATATGTTGCATCGGATTTCGGCGATGGTAGAGCACACCCATACTCAGCGTCAGGTCGAATTGGACCGATGTGGGTAACTCTTCGACCTTTATTGGCAGCACCCAGTTGCGCTTGTCATCGAAAAATTTTTGGAGCGCGTGATGCTGCATGCAAAATAGAATCGTCGGGTCGATGCCGATTACTTCGGCCGCACCCGCCTGCAGCGCGCGCCAACCGAAATAGCCGTTGCCGCAGCCGATGTCTAACACGCGCTGGCCGCTGAGATCGCCGAGAGTTCGGCGAAGCCGTTGCCACTTCCAGTCTGAGCGCCATTCGGTATCGATATACAGATCGCCAATGCGAAAGGGTCCCTTGCGCCAGGGATGCAGCTGCAGCAGAGCCCGCTCTATCGCTTGCAACGTACTCTGGTCGCAAACCAGTTCCGCGCTGATCGTGTCGTCGTACAGGTGATGTTGAGGAGCGGTCTCGGGTAGTGAATTTATGGCGCTTAACCAATGCTCAAAGTCGCCGTGATAGCTGGCGCTGAGCCGCTCTTTTACAAGGTGCAGTGGCCAATCGGGCAGTTGTTGCGGAGTGGCTAGGAGATCGATCATCGACCCGTTGAGGGTTCTGATGTGGCGATAAAGGATGCCCAGTTGAGACATCTGAACCAGGTAGTGCTCTGGGTAAAACCCGCCTCTCGAAAACGCCGTTCATGAATCTCCTCGGTGTCCACCCGCATGACGTTTTCTAAGGCTTGACGTTTTTGGCTTACCTCAAGGTCGCTGTAGCCGTTGGCGCGCTTCCAGGCTAGATGAGTGGCGTCGAAGCGCTCGTGCAGGTTGGGGTCAGGCTGGCGTACTTTTTCGGATACGATCAATAAACCGTCAGGCCGCATCTGTGCACGCAAGCGCCGTAATAGTGGTGTGCGCGCAGCGAGGGGCAAAAACTGCATTACAAAATTCAGGATCACAACTTTCGCGTCAGTGACGTCGAACTCGGTGAGGTCAGCGCACTCAAAACGCGCGCGTGGGTCGGTCACTTGGGAACGCGCCTTGTCAATCATAGCGGGCGCATTATCGACCCCAATCACGTTCACACCGGCCAAGTCTGTTTGCTGCAAAATAGCGAGCGTCGTCGCCCCCAGCGAACATCCTAAGTCATAGGCGACGTCGTTGTTCGTTAGGTGCCGGGCGGCCATGAGGCCAGTCATAGGGATGACCGTCTCGTAGCCGGGCACTGAACGGCGGATCATATCGGGGAAGACAGCGACCACCTGCTCGTCGAAGACAAAGTCCACAATATGGTTCTGTTTGGCGCTAAACAGTTCATCTCTGCTCATGCAGCGATACCAGCGTGGCGGTCGAGCGGCAGTGGACAGTCCAGAGTGGCTGCAATGCCGTGCAGCAGTGCATGCTGATCCGGATGCAGTTCCCCATCCGCGAGGGCAACGGCCGCGCAGGCCTCGAGCAGTTGCTGCTTCAGCTTGGGCTGCAATTCTCGCAGCCGCTCGAGGGCTTTGTTCAGTTGCTCGTGGTCGAAGAACGCTAGCGACGATAACTGCAGGTCGAGCTTTAATAGTTCCGCGCCTGTATGAAAACTGTCCTCGGCTGCGCCGCTTCGATGGGCGACGACAGATAATATAGTTTGCACCTCTGAACGCATGCGACGAAAAGAACCTATGCGGCCCATGGTGCGGTTTGGTTGCACGAAGTGCGCGTACAACTCCTTCGTCATGACCCGGTGCAAAACCCATTCGAATACATTCACACGTTGATCAAATACGATCAGCTCAGCCGCGTTAGCGCTGAAACGCTGGTATTGCTGGCGCGAAAGCTCTTTCAGGGTCGGCATGGCCATACCGAGCAACAGCAGTAATTGGCTGCGCGTGCTCGCCTGTACCAAGGGCAGCAGTTGTTCGGTATGGCTCGGTACGCCGCGCTCTGCTTGAGCTCGGATTTTATTTAACTGCGCTGCAGCGATTTCGGGCTCTGGATCTATCAGCATGGCGTAAATCAATCCGCGCGCCTCGTAGGGATCATGTGCCGCATTAGCCAGGGTTGCGTCACATCCTTGCAGCAGCGTCTTGGCGCTGTTGATTTGCCCCTGGCCGATTTGGCTAACGACGCTCTGCGGTGTAGTGGGTGCCGGCCCGCTGCTGCTGCTGGCAAAACCGGCGATTCCGTCTTGGCCACCGCTGCGGCCACCGTCTTTGACGCTGCCCTGCCACCGAGGTTCCAATGCCCTGATGCGTTCTTCCAGTGGAGGATGAGTGGCCATCATGCGGCTAAATGATTTGATTTCGCCAAAGAACAGGTGACTGGACTCGTCCGCGGCCCTTGCTTGTATCTGTGAACCCGCAGCGTGGCCGCCGATTTTTTTTAGCGCGTTCGCTATGCCACTGCTAGAGCGGGTGAACTGGACTGCGGAAGCGTCGGCAAGGAATTCTCGTTGTCGACTTACTGCTGCCTTAATCAGATTGCCAAAGAATGTGCCGCCGTAGCCGACAACGATGAGTCCCAAGGCGAGCGCCATTTGCTGACCTCGATCCTTGCTGCGGCTGAAAGCGGAACCGCGCAACATCCCGTAGCCAATCATGCCAATAAAAAGAATGCCGCTGAGTAACGCGATGATACGAATATTGATGCGCATATCGCCGTTGAGAATGTGACTGAATTCGTGGGCAACAACGCCCTGCAGTTCCTCGCGGTTGAGCAAGTCCAGCGTGCCCTGGTTGATGCCTATGACGGCGTCGTCTTGGCTGTAGCCTGCGGCAAAGGCGTTGATGCTGGGCTCTGGAATCAGGTAAACGGGCGGCACTGGTAGACCTGCGGCAATGGCCATTTCCTCAACCACATTCAGCAGTTGCCGTTGCTGCGGAATTTGGGTGTTTTGGTGAATAGGTAAGCCACCGAGAGATTCCGCAATAACTCTGCCGCCGCCGCGGAGTGTCAGAAATTTGAATAGGCTGGCCACCGTTATGACACCGACCACGCCGCAACTGATAAACAGCCATGTCTCAGGGGGTTGTGCCGCTAACATCTCGGGACCAAGACCGATCCCCATGGCCATCGCCGCCAGCAGATTGGTGAGTATCACTAAAGACACCACGGCCGCGAAAAATAACAAGGTCAGCAGCCGGGTTTTGCTACGAGCTTGTTCTTGAGCTTGAAAAAAGTTCATGCAGGGTTAAAACGATACCTTCGGCGCGGCTTGGATTGCTGCGGAGTCCTCGAATTCCAAAAGTTCGGCGTCGGTCGGATGACCGAATAAACTGGCAAATAATATCGGTGGAAACGAAGCGCGGTAGGTATTGTACTCGGTAATCTGGTCGTTAAAGGCTTGGCGTGAAAAGGCCACCTTGTTTTCGGTGGTGGTCAGTTCTTCCGTTAACTGCATCATGTTGGTGTTAGCTTTTAGGTCAGGGTAAGCCTCCATTACGACGTTTAGGCGCCCCATGGCATTGGCGAGCACACCCTCGGCGCCGGCTAATTCTCTCATGGCGCCGCCGTCGCCAGGATTGCCGGCAGCCGCTTCTAAGCCCGCCATGGCCTGATTCCGCGCAGCGATCACCGCCTCCAGCGTTTCACGTTCGTGGGCCATATAGGCTTTGGCTGTTTCTACCAAGTTTGGGATTAGGTCGTAACGCCGTTTTAGCTGGACCTCGATTTGTGAAAAACCGTTTTCGTGGCGGTTTTTCAGCGCGACTAATCTGTTGTAGATAGATACGACCCAAAAGGCCAGTACCGCGACGACGATAAGTAGGATAATCATTTCCATAACGCTTACTCGACTGTGCTTGCTTGCTAACCATACTGCGACTGTGGTTTAAAAATGCAAGGCGCGGCTGAGTTGGTCCGGCTGACCAGAGATCCTGAGTTTGGGCGATCTGAGTTATAGTGCGTAACGAGCAAGAAGGGAATGTACGATGACAGAGTCCACGGCCACGGAGTTCAATAGTGCCGATTTCCGACAGGCCGTGGGAAACTTTTGTACTGGGGTAACGATTGTTACCGGCCTTGATGACGGCGCACCGGTGGGTTTCGCCGCCCAATCCTTTGTGTCGCTGTCGCTCGATCCGCCGTTGATTGCAGTGTGTCCGGCGAAGTCGTCAACCAGCTGGCCACGGATTCGCGCAGCGGGTGCATTTTGCATAAACATTTTGGCCGCGGATCAATTATCGATTTGTCGGGCCATGGCGCAAACTAGCGTCGATAAATTTGCCGGTATAGATTGGCGTAGCGGCCTGACTGGCGCCCCGATCATAAGTGGCGGTCTTGCCTATGTGGATTGTCATTTATACGAGGAGCACGAAGCAGGGGACCACACCATAGCCGTTGGCGAAGTCAAAGACTTTAGCCTAGTCAACGGGGATGCTTCGCCGTTATTGTATTTGCGTAGTGGTTTTGGGGTATATGGAGAAACGTTATGAACCTAAATAGTCGCGTCTGCGAAATCTTAGAAATCGAAAAACCTATTGTGTTGGCGGGTATGGGTGGTGCGAGTTGTCCAGCTTTGGCGGCCGCGGTGTCCAACGCCGGTGGTCTCGGGGTTCTCGGTGCGGCGGCCTGCGGTCCCAACCAGTTGCGCCAGTGGATTCGCGAAACCCGCGAACTTACAGATCGGCCGTTCGGTGTTGATACGTTGTTGCCCGCGTCCGTACGACGCGCCAACTACGACGACATGGAGGGGCCGACACCTGCCGACTTGCTGCCGGAACGCAAAGATTTTGCCGCTGAATTTATGGCCAAGGAAGGCCTCGATCCGGTGGAGATGGACCCGGCGCAAAAACAAGAACAAGACGGCCCGCCGTTGTTCACAGCCGAATTTTTCGAAGCGCAGATGGAAGTCATAATTCAGGAGCGTGTACCTGTGTACGCCTCGGGACTAGGTAATCCCGGGCCGTGGATGACTGAGCTGCGCGCCAATGGCACCAAGGTCATGGCAGTGGTTGGAGCTGTGCGCCATGCCATTCAGGTTAAGTCTTCCGGATTGGATATCATTGTGGCGCAGGGTCACGACGGTGGTGGGCATAATTCACCTGTTGGTACCATGGCGCTGATTCCTCAGGTTGTTGACGCGGTTGGCGACACGCCGGTGCTTGGCGCAGGTGGCATCAGCGACGGTCGTGGCGTTGCGGCTGCGCTCATGCTCGGGGCCGAGGGGGTCTGGGTAGGTTCGGCGTTTTTAGCGTCGGAAGAAGCAAATATCTTTGATTTCCAGAAGCAAGCGATTGTAGATTCCACCGAAGAAGGGACTTCTGTATCGCGCACGGTTACCGGCAAACCCGCGCGAATAATTCGCTCAAAGTGGACCGAGCACTGGTTGCGCGAAGATGTCGAGCCGCTGCCTATGCCCTATCAGGGCATGGTGTCTGGGCCCGTCATGGCCGCCGCGAATCGTGACGGTCGCGGCGACGTCAATCCAGGATTTGCAGGACAGGGCATCGGCATGATCAAGGCGGTCAGACCGGCCAAAGAGATTTTCGATGAGCTTGTTTACGGCGCGGAGCAGGCGCTGTCGCGCACCACCAATCTGCTCCGGTAAGGCTCTAGTGCGGAGGTCGGGCGCAGGTCGCCCGACCAAACAGTTTGGGGTCTCAGCTTGTGATTGCCTCTAAACACTCCCAGTGTAGTTCACCGAACTGGCCGTTTGGATTCACCGGCTGTATGCACACATGATCGGCACCCGCGTCGATATGCTCTTGTACCCGTGCTTTGATTGCGTCCGCGTTGCCCCAAGCAAACGTCGCGTCGATGAACCGATCACTGAGATCGTCGATGTCCTGTTCGGTCATTCCCATACGCAACCAGTTATTGCGGTAGTTTGGCAATCGTTGGTAGATTTTGGCAACCGGTCGGGCTAGCTCTCGCGCTTTGCCAGCGTCGGTTTCAAGTATGACTTTTTGCTCTACGCACAACCTTGGTCCTTGTCCGAGGATGCCTCGTGCCATAGCGGTGTGCTCGGGCGATGTGAAATAGGGGTGCGCGCCATCGGTCTGCTCTCTCGCAAGCTCAAGCATCTTGGGTCCCAGAGCAGCGATTAAAGTGATCGGTGTCTCGGCAGGTGCCGGTCCGTTGTAGATAGAGGCGCTCATTTTCTCCAGATAACTTCGCATGGTAGCGACTGGCGGGCCGTATTCGAGTCCGCGTACGCCCTCGACCAGAGGTTTGTGGGACACGCCCATAGCAAGCACAAAGCGACCTGCGGATTGCTCGGCGAGCGTTCGCTGTGCGGCCAGCATAACGCCGGGTTCGCGGTTGTAGATGTTAACTATGCCGGTCGCGAGATTCAGAGTTTTGGTGTTGGCTAAAAACCAACTTGCCGTGGTAAGGGGATCCTTGCCCACTGTTTCTGGCAGCCAAAGGGTGCCGTAACCTAATGCCTCGATCCGTTGTGCAGCTGCAGTAGCCTGATCGGTACTGATGCCGTCAAAGAAATACCAAACCCCTAACTTTCCTAGATCCATATTGTCCCCCTAAAAACGATGGATATTGTCCGGACTCCTCGGCTGCGAAGCAACAGCTGGTGTTGTATTGAATAGATCTTCATGCCGACAGCACCGAGGGTTAGTAGTAAACTAGCCGCCGCTCTCCGGTTGGCAATGCGGTGAATTCACAAGAACAACAACAGGTCCAAAAAAGCCCTGAGGCGCCGACCGATTTTCCAATAGACGCGTCAGCGATGGCCCGACCGTCTATTTGGCAACTCGCTTTGCCGTCGATCCTCGGCAATCTCAGTTACACCATTGTCGGCATGGTGCAAACCAAATTCGTCGGCGAGTTAGGCCCTCAGGCCTTAGCCGCCTTAGGTGCAGGGCAAAGGATCTTCTTTGCCATGCAGGCTATTTTGATGGCGATCAGCGCCGGCACAACTGCGCTTGTAGCACGGTCCTGGGGCGCGGGCGACTACGATGAGGCCAGTCGCGTGACGATGGCGTCACTGGTGTTGGCGGCGGCGTTTTCCTTTGCGATTGCTTTTTTTGGTTTTTTCCTCGCGTCGCCGGTAGCGTCGGTGTTTGGCCTGGATCCAATTACCTTGGAACTGGCTGCACAAAATATTCGTTGGCTGTCGATCTTTAATCTAGCTTTTGCAGCAATGTTTGTTCTAAGTGCCGCGCTCAGGGCATCGGGAGACGCGTGGTCGCCGTTGTGGATCAGCGGTGGTGTGAATCTTCTCAATCTGCCTTTGTTGTATGTCTTCATTTTCGGTTATTGGGGTTTGCCGGCAATGGGCGTCGCAGGCGCGGCGATTGCTGCGGGCATCTCTTTCAGTGTGGGTTCTGGAGTGTTGTTGGTGTTGTGGGTTCGGCAAAAGTTCCGCGTGCGCCATGTCTCCAGTGGATGGTGGCGACGCGCACGGTTGCGTGCTTTGCTGGACATCGGTTACCCCGCCGCATTGGAGCAAGGTGTCTTTCAGCTCGGGTTTTTTATCTTTCTTATGCTTATCGGTAATGCCTACGGCACCGAGGCGTTCGCGGCCTACAACATTGGCGTGAACATTCTTGCGGTGTGCATGACGGTTGGATTCGGTTTTTCCATCGCCGGATCTACTTTAGTGGGCCAGCATTTGGGGGCGAAGGACCCGAATGCAGCCAGTCGCAGTGGCTGGCGCTCGCTTTGGTTAGCGGTAGCGTCTATGGGCTCGCTTGGATTCTTAATCGTGGTGTTTGCCAGACAGCTTGCGGG
>TARA_B100000963_G_scaffold202702_1_pt1 | contig 19792 bp, 13 predicted proteins | sample TARA_B100000963 | Tara Oceans TARA_B100000963 (sample SAMEA2622097) | marine metagenome | biome: marine biome (ENVO:00000447); feature: surface water layer (ENVO:00002042); material: "saline water (ENVO:00002010), including plankton (ENVO:xxxxxxxx)" | depth 5 m | reverse complement strand
TCCAAATGGATCCGTTTGGGAAAAAGATTCTATCAAAGCATACAAGGAAATCGTCGTTAAAGCTGGACTTGACTGGGAAGTTGTTGAGTCAGTCCCTATCCATGAGGATATTAAACGCCGTGTAGGCAAATATAAGCAACATATTGAAAATTATAAGAAAACAATTGAAAACCTTTCGAAATGTGGTATATACAATATTTGCTACAATTTCATGCCAGTTCTAGATTGGACACGGACACATTTACACTACCACATGAAAGATGGCTCAACAGCATTATACCTTGATAAAACTGCTTTAGCTGCATTCGATTTATTTATTGTAAAAAGAAAAAACGCAGAAAAGCAATATAATGAAAATAAAATTTTAGAGGCAAAAAAATATTATGATATCCTCACCAAAGAGGAGGTCGAAACACTTTCGATGAGTATTATAGCTGGTTTACCTGGTTCAGAAGAGAAATATTCTCTAGAAAAATTTAGAAATCAATTAGAATATTATGAATCAGTTAGCAAGTCTGATTTACAAAAAAATTTAATCTACTTTTTAGAAGAGATTATACCGACTGCAGAAAAATTTGGTGTAAGGATGTGTATTCATCCAGATGACCCTCCATTTGATTTGTTCGGAATACCAAGAGTTGTAAGTACTTATGAAGATTTAAATTTCATTTTTAAAGCTATTCCTTCACTTTCAAACGGCTTAACATTTTGTACGGGTTCACTAGGAGTTCGTCCTGACAACAATCTGATAGAAATTTTTCACAAATTCGCGGAACGAATACACTTTCTTCATCTAAGAAGTACAAAACGAGATGATAAAGGTAACTTTTATGAAGCTAACCATTTAGAGGGTGATTTAGATATGTTTCAAATAGTCAGAGCAATTTTAATTGAAGAAAAAAAGAGAAAAAAAGTTAATCGATCAGACTGGAAAATTCCAATGAGACCAGATCATGGGCATCAAATGTTAGATGATTTAAATAAAAAAACAAATCCTGGGTATTCTGCGATAGGAAGGTTAAGAGGATTGGCTGAAATCCGAGGACTAGCTCTAGGAATTGATAAAACATTATTTTAATCAAGGTTATTGAGTAAGTGAGGAAATTAAGGTGGATTTTTGTATTTTAATTTAAACTTTTAGCTATGAAGAAAAATTTATTAATATTAATCTTTTTTATAAATCTAATTGGGTTTGCTCAAAACCAGTATTATGAAATCCGCAAATACGAACTCCCATTTAATTCTTCCGAGGATAAACTTCATGAATATTTTTCAAAAGTTTTAATACCAGCTTTAAACCGTTACGGCGTCAAAAATATTGGTGTTTTTAAAACTCTAGGCGATCCCATACCCAAGGAAATTTATCTATTTATTCCCTATAAAAATGTCTTACATTATGGAAATATCTTAAAAGAATTAAGTAAGGATAGAACCTACTTGAACTCACGTAAAATTTATGACGGAGTACCAGAAAGTAAAAAAGTTTACAACCGATATCATGTATCTTTTTTGACAGCGATTGATGGACTTCCAAAGCTGATAAAACCTAAACGGGGATCTAATTTATTTGAATTGAGGATTTATGAAGGTTATAGTGAGGATGCTGTTAGAAGAAAAATAGAAATGTTTAATAAAGATGAACTAAAAATTTTTGATGATACAGGATTATATTCTGTTTTTTTTGGAGAGCAAATTTCAGGGCCATTAATGCCCTCACTTACTTATATGCTAGCTTTTGAATCTATGGAGGAGAGAAATACTAATTGGAAAAAATTTTCAGCAGATCCGAATTGGAAAAGGATTTCTAATTTAGACAAATATTCAAAAACAGTTTCAGATATCAAACGCACTTTTTTGATACCATTAGATTACTCACAGTTGTAAAAAATTAAAATTTTAGAGTTTTGGGGAGATATTTAGATACTAAATCCTCATAGTAAGGTCTTAATGCATTACTATCAGGAGGTACAGGTGCTTTAGAATACAAATCGTAGGCATTGAACTTTCTTACCCAATCAAACATTTTTAGATCAGTATCACTCATAAGATAATCGTATGCATGTTCTTTGTGTTGAGCATAAAATGAATGATATCTTATCATATATAGAGCTTCTTGGGGAAGATAATCCTTTACGATTTGGTATAAATATTCATCATGACCCCAGCTCATTTTCACATTATCTAATCCACAATTTTCTTTGTAAATACCGAATTTTGTATTGTATTCGGTATTACTGCTGTCTGGATTTAATGAAAAATATTCTGAATGAACAATTGATTTTGAGAATGAGCAACCAACGGGAAAAGTATCACCAACAACTGCCCACTGTGGTTCGCCAAAAAGACAGAGTACTTTACCAACGTCATGCAGAAATCCAGTCAAGACAAACCAATCAGGATGACCGTCAGATCTAATTGCTTCAGAGGTTTGCAACAAGTGTTGTAATTGGTCTAATTCTATATCAGGGTCACTATCATCAATTAAAGTATTTAAAAACTCTACTGCATCCCATAGTGACATTTCTCGCTCTTTGAATTGTAGAAATCTATTTTCTTTTTCACAAACAAAATCATAGGATTGATATTTATGGTTGAGTTTATAAAACTGTCTTACAGTTTCTGCTCTTTCAGAGTTTTGATAATCTCTGAATTCCTTATGAGATTTTTCATTTTTATTTTCAGGATAACGTTTGATCAAGTCATCTTCCCAATGTTCTATGCTTCCAAGGGGGTTCAAGTTATTTAAATCCATATCTAAAATTACAAAAATTAATACATATTAAATAATTCAAATTTCATGTCAACTTTAAAATTGTATTTTTGCAATTGAAAAAATTGTTTTGAATTTATCATTCCGCCTCAAGAAAGACATTCTATATAGGTTTAGTTGTTTATTTATAAGCATGATAATATACTCCTGTATTGATCCAATTGAGCCTATTTTTGACTTTCAAAGTGATTTACTTATCATTAATGGTTTAGCATCTACAGCTCCAGGTTCAACCTCAGTTAAGGTAGAAAAAACTAAAATTGAATTTGGGGATTATGTAAGTGAATTTGTTTCAGGATGTAGAATAAGACTTATAAATTCTTTAACAAAAGAAGAAATAACTTTTGTAGAGGAAGATCAACTGTATAGGGTTTCGGATGTCTTTAAAATAAAACCTGGGTCAAAGTGGGAATTAGAAGTCACCCTGCCAAACGGTAATTTATATAAATCAACTTCTGAGGTTACCCCTTTTGAAGTTCCTATACTAAGTATAAAAGAAAATTTTAATTTGGAGATGACCTACGATGAAGGGATAGGTGGATATCTTCCAGGAAATGAAATATCTATCGACTTTCAAGACCCACCTGATGATGAAAACTTTTTTCTTTATCAATATAAAGCTTATGAAAACGAAATATATTGTAAAGTTTGCGAATACGGAGTATTACGAAACGGGGAATGTTTGTCTCAATTTGATAATCCTCGACTTACTAAAGATTATTATACCTATACATGTAACTCTAGATGTTGGAAAGTTACTTACAATGACGAAATTATTGTCTACAGTGATAAATTTACAAATGGAAAGAAAATTTCAAACCTTATAGTAGGTAAATTACCATATACTTCAAAACAAAATGTTCTAGTTGAAATTCAAAAACTAAATATTTCTGAGGACTCATACAAATATTATAAAACAATTAAGGATTTAGTGGATAATAATGGTAGCCTTAACTCCCCACTACCAACTGCATTAATTGGAAACTTTACTAGTATTTCCAATCCTGATGAAACGGTTTTAGGGAGATTTATTGCTGCTTCAGCTGTTACTAAATCAATTTTCATAAAACGTGACAACAGAACAGAAAGAGTCTATGGCAACTTTCTGGAGCTACAACCAGAGGTGCTTGGTGATCCGATACCAAGTCCTCTTACTTATGAGTATAGTTGTGATGAATCACTATTCAGAACAAAAAATCTAGATTCAAAATTTTTAGAATATTTTGAAATTAGCAGTTTGGTTAATGACGATATTGATGGAGACGGAATTGAAAATAATTCAGATAATTGTATTTCCACATCCAATTCGGACCAAAGGGATTTAGATTTTGATGGAATTGGAGATGAATGCGACAATGATGCAGATGGTGATGGATATATTTTATATTATGAAAATTTTTGCGGGTCAAGTGACTTTGACTTTCAAATTACCCCAGATGATAATGATATAGATTTAATACCTGACTGTATTGATGAGGATGATGACAATGATGGCTATATAGATGAACATGAAATTTTTTCAGATTCTGATCCCTTAGATCAGAACAGCTTACCACTAGACAGTGATAATGACTATTTACCTGATATTGTTGAGAGACAGATTACGAGAACTAATCCAAATAATCCCGATACAGATGGTGACGGATATATTGATGGTCGCGAGTGTTGTCCTAGAAACCCTAATAGAAACTAAATTTATAAAAAAAGTGAAATTTTTAAACTTTACATTGTGCATAATATTCTTATCCATCTCAACTTTTATGTATGGACAAGATTATGCTTTAACAGTTAAAGTTGTTGATGTATCGGATAATTCGCCTTTGGATGGAGTCACGATTCTTTTAGATCCATGTAATTGTGGAGGCATAACTAATGCAAATGGTATATTTTCAAAAAAACTCAAAAAGGATAGCTATAGTCTTCAAATTGACTATCTGGGCTATGGATCAGTTTTAATTAAGAAGAATTTATTCAAAAATGAGACAATATTGATTTCGATGGAAGTGCAAGAAGAAGAACTTTCAGAGGTTGTTCTTCTAGCTCAAAAGAGATTTCAAAGTACAGAGACCCCTCAGATGGGTGTAATTGAATTGAACAGCAGAGAATTGGTAAAAATTCCCACAGCTTTAGGTGAATTTGATGTTCTTAAAAGTTTAACACTAATGGCAGGTGTAAACAATACTGGTGATGTTAGTAATGGTGTTTCAATAAGAGGAGGGTCTTTAGATCAAAATCTACTGTTATTTGATTCAGCACCTGTATTTAATCCAACTCATTTATTTGGTTTATTTTCTGTTTTTACACCAGACTTAATTTCTTCAGTGAATATTTACAGAGCTAACATTCCTGCTAAATATGGAGGAAGAATAGCTTCAATTCTAGGTATAAAAGCAAAAACTCCTTATTCTGATAAATTTAAATTAGAAGGTGGAATTGGTTTAGTGTCTAGTCGTCTTTCAATAACGACACCTATAATTAGCGATAAGTTGATGATTATTGCTGGCGGAAGAGTTGGATTTAGTGATTTGTTTTTTCCTATTATTATTCCAAGATTAAAAAACACAAAGGCTAATTTCAATGATACTACTGTTAAATTATTGTACATACCGAATTCAAATAATCAATTTACTTACACTAATTTCACGAGTAACGATTTTTATCAACTTGACTTAATCTCATCTGTTGAGAATATAATATCGTCTTCAAATCAATATGATTTTGGAACTAGAAACCATACTTTGAAATGGCTACATACCTTTAAAAATGAAACTAATCTTGCAGGGACTTTAGTTCAAAGCTTGTATAGACCTAAAAACTTATTCCCTGAGATTGATTCTGACAATGTAATTAGTTTTGAATCTAAGATAGATTTCACGAGTGTTAAGTTAGAATATCTAAACAATAAAAAGACAGACTTTAATTTTTATTCAGGCATAGAAGTTAATAGATATCAAGTTTTCCCAGGTAACTTAAACCCTGGATTTGGCAATAGTATAAATCCTGTCAGCCTAAGTAAAGAGGACGGATATGAGACATCTTTTTACTCTAATTTAAATTTTAATTTGGGTCAAAGGATTAGTTTATCATCTGGGATACGACTGACTCAATTTTCGTTGTTAGGTCCATATGCTGAATCTCAATATGATAGTAATAACCTAGCTATTACAACAAATTTTTTTGATAATAATGAGCTAGTAGTGAGTTATTTTAATCCTGAGCCAAGGTTTGGATTGAATTATAAATTAGGTGAGAATAGCTCTATTAAGGCCAGCTACGCACGTCTTTTTCAATATATTCAAAACATATACAACACAAATACTCCTCTCCCAACATCAAGATGGAAAATTTCAGACCGTTATATTCTTCCTCAAAAAAATGATACTTATGGATTAGGTATTTATAAAAATTATCCTAAGTTCTTTATTGAGCTATCTCTGGAGAGTTACTATAGAAAGACTGAAAATAATCTCACTTATAGACCCGGGGCTGATTTTTTTCTATCTGAATTTTTAGAAAGAGAAATAAGTCAAGCAAATGGTAATTCCTATGGTATTGAGCTTAGCTTTAAAAAGACGTTAGGAAAATTTAATGGTGTTATAAATTATTCTTGGTCCAGAAGTTTATTAAAGACAAATGAGACAAGGCCAGAGTATAAAATAAATAATAATGATTGGTTTATTTCAGATTTTGATAGACCGCACACTGTGAATGCTTCTATAAATTTTGAAAATGATAAATACAATTCAATTAGTTTTAATTTTGTTGGTCAGTCAGGAAGACCTTACACCATTGCGAATGGAATTTTCGATAGACAGAATGTACAAATACCTATTTATCTGAGTAGAAATAATTCAAGATTACCAACATACCATAGACTCGATTTTTCTTGGAAAATATCGTACAGTAAAAACCCTAATCGAAAATTCAAGGGGGATTGGATTTTTACAGTCTACAATTTATATGGAAGAAAAAACCCGTTTAACATTTATTATACACAACGAAACGGAATAGTTGATGCGGATGTTTTTCTAGGTAGCCCACTTGGCTCTTATGAGTTGTCAGTACTAAGAAGTCCTCTTGTTTCCCTTACATATAACTTTAAATTTCAATAGACAATTCTATTTTTTAAAAAGTCAACACAATTAAAATTCGATTTCAGTTGGAACATTAGCTTTTAAATTTATAAATTTCTCAGTTCCATTATAAATTACCTTTTTTTGTGAATCATCTTTTGATATCAAATCTAGTTTTTTAAGGCTATTGTTTTCCCATTCTATGCTAACTGTTATATTTCCTCTTGCTTTTAAACCCCTTACAATTCCGTTTTCCCAACTATTTGGTAGTGCAGGTAAGATTCTAATTATATCCGATTCGTGTGATTGCAATAGTGATTCAGTAACACCAGCTGTATATCCAAAATTTCCATCGATTTGAAACGGTGGGTGTGCATCAAAAAGATTAGGGTAAATAGATTTTTTTAAAAGCAGTTCTATATGTTCTTGTGTCATTTTCTTATCCATTAAACGAGCTGCGCAATTAATTAACCATGCCCGACTCCAACCTGTACCAGCACCTCCATTTTCTAGTCTGTATTCTAAAGTTTTTCGAACGGCTTTGAACAAAGCTGGTGTTTTTGTTAATGTGACTTGATCGCCCGGATGAAAACCATAAAGGTGAGACATATGTCTATGGCCTGGCTCTAACTCTTTGTATTCTCGATCCCATTCTAAAATTCTACCATCTGTTCCTAACTGAAAGCCAGATCTTAGTATCTTAAGCTGCTTTTTAATTTTTAATGCTAACTCATCATTAATGCTTAGCATTTTACTTGCTTCGAGATAGTTTGTAAAAACCTCATTAATAACCTGCTGATCCATGGCAGTTCCGAGACAACTTGCCACAGCGACCCCATTTTTATTGATATATCTATTTTCTGGTGAGGTGGAAGGAGCTGAAATTAAGCTTCCATCTCTTTGATCTTCAATTAGCCAATCGCTATAAAAGAGCGCAACTGATCTTATGACAGGGTAAGCCCGATTTTTTAAAAAATTGAAATCTTTTGTAAACAAATAGTGCTGCCAATAGTGTTGGGCCATCCAACCTCCAGCACCAAAGGAAACACCCCAATATGCAGTTGGAGCTCTAAGCCATGTTGGACCCCATATATCGGTAGCATGAGGTAAAAATGATCCTCTAGTACCGAAATTTTTTCTTGCTGTTTCTTTGCCATTTTGAATAAGACGATCTACAAAATCAAATAAAGGCATGTTTAATTCATCTAGTTGAGTTAGATTAGCCAACCAATAGTTCATTTGAAGATTAATATTTAAATGATAATCTGCATTCCAAGGAGCATTGATATGTGGGTTCCAAAGACCTTGAAGATTCGCAGGCAGGGTGCCTGATCTAGATGATGATATAAGCAAATACCTTCCAAAGTGAAATAATGTTTCTTGTAGCTCTATATCTGAGCCCCCATTTTTTATTGCCTCTAATCTCTTGTCTGTAGGAATTTTTTGTAAACTATTATCCGTAACTATATCGAAAATCACTCTATTAAAAAACAACTGGTGGTCTTTAACATGCCTTAACTCTAATTCGTTAAGACTAAAACCCTCTAAATTTTTTAGTTGTTTGATGTTTTGAATTTGATAGCTATCGTGATAATATGATGAATTAGAGACTATGAATAGCTTAAGTTCTTTTACTCCCTTAAAAGAAACAGATTCTCCTTGAGCTTTAAGCGTTCCTCCAATATTTTCTGCCTTTAATTTAGTCTCAAACTTAACGCCTTTAGTGATAGGCGCAGCTTTTGAGTCAAATCTCCCTTCACGCTGAGTTATCTCACCATTCATTATTAACAAACTGTCTTTAACAAAAGTTATTGCTGTTGGAAACCCTTTGTCATTTCTTCTTCCAAGTTTCACCTCTCCATTTAAACCATTTGGATGATCGCTTTTGATGAAATAAACAATGGCTTGATCTTTTGCTGAAATAAAAACTTTTTGTGAAACTGGATACCCGTCAGCTTTATATTTTACACTTGCAATAGCTTTATTTAAATTCAAAGAGCGTTTATATTCAGTAATGTCGTTATGCTCGAAATTTATTATTAAATCGCCAAGGGTTTGATGAGATCGAACTATTGTCTTGTTTGAGAATTTTTTTACTAGCATAGAGTCAGCTTTCTGATTTTCGTAATTGAAAAGCATTTCTCTGATTTCTTTAAGGTCATCAGCATTCCCTTTTGGATGCTCCCATCCCATATCTTTGGGCCACAATGAATCGTCATTTAATTGGATCTTTTCATTTTTGGGATTGCCAAAAACCATAGCCCCTAATCTCCCATTTCCAATTGGTAAGGCCTCCTCCCATTCGTCAGCAGCTTTCTCAAACCAAATGATTTGTTCTTTCTCATAAAGATTATCACTTTTATTTTGGCATCCTCCAAAAAATAAAACAATTAATAATAAAAAGTGATAAAAAAAATTTTTCATAAAACGTGACTTGACATAATTATTAAAGTTATATTAAAAAATTAGAATTTATATGTAGACAAATTTTTAAATATTTAAACGTATTTTGAATGTATTAATGGAAAAAATGGGGTCAAAAAAAATTATTTGTTTTGGTGAGGTCCTTTGGGATCATTTTCCAGATGGTAAAAAATTGGGGGGAGCTCCCTTTAATGTTACAAATTCACTCAAAAATTTTGGGGCTGATGTTGATTTTATTAGTAGGGTAGGAGATGATGATTTAGGCAATGAAATACTAAAACTCATGCAAAATAATAACATCTGTACAGACTACATACAAGTTGATCCTTACCATGTGACTGGAAAAGTTGCGGTAAGTTTAGATAGCAGTGGTTCTGCAAAATATAATATAATTAGTGATGTTGCATGGGACTTTATCGAGCCTAAGGAGGAGATTTTTGAATTAGTTAAAAATTCCTATGCCCTTATTTATGGGAGTTTAGCTGCAAGATCTGATTCATTCAAAACATTAGACTCTCTATTAGATTTGGCAAAGTTCTCTGTTTTTGATTTGAATCTGAGAGCTCCACACTATAATCTAATTTTAATAGAAAATTTAATGAAGCGCTCAGATATGCTCAAGTTTAATGATCAAGAACTTTTGTTTGTAGCTGATTCAATGAATTCACCCTTCAGCTCAATTAAAGAACATGTGAAATTTATTTCAGAAAAAACTAATACGGATATAATCTGCGTTACAATGGGAAGTAAAGGAGCTATTCTGTATCATACTGGGGAGTGGTTTAATTGCAATGGATTTAAAGTTAATGTTGTTGATACTGTGGGCGCAGGAGATTCATTTTTGGCAACACTTGTATTTAATTTAATTTGTGAAAATAATTTGAATGATGCACTGGAGAAGGCTTGTGCAATGGGTGCACTTGTTTCATCACATTCTGGTGCAAATACAAAAATTTCCGAAGATGATTTATATGAATTTATCGATAAAGGTTTATAGGTTTAATTTGCTTAATATTGCTTCTTTCTTATGAATAGAGTATTAATAGTTTTTTTAGTTTGTTTTTCATTTTCACAGATAAATTCACAAGACTTTAACGGAAAAGAATTGTTGGAAAAAGCAATTTCTTATCACGATCCTTTTTCAAATTGGGGCTTGTTTAGTGCTGATTTTGTTGTTAATATGGAATCACCGAATCACCCAAAAAGAAAAAGTAAAATAAAGATTAATTTACCATCTGAAATTTTTAGACTTGAAGTTCATCAAAATGACAACATTCGAATTTCAAAGCTCGAACAGGGTAGGTGTTATTTAGAACTCAACGGTAAATCGGATTTAACTAGTGAAATAAAAGAAAGCCATAATTTAGATTGTAAAAGAGCAATTTATTTTCGTGACTATTATACCTTCTTATACGGTTTACCAATGAAGCTCAAGGATCCAGGTGCAATAGTTGACCCATTTGTTGGGGAAAAAAAAATTGGTCAAAAGGAGTTTTGGGTTTTGAAAGTTACATATGATAAGTCTGTTGGAACAGATACATGGTATTTTTTATTTGACAAGAAAACTTTTGCATTGAAGCAATATCAATTTTTTCACGACGAATTAAAAAATGACGGAGAATATATAATCTTAGAAGATGAAATTATTGTTGGAGGAATAAAAATGCCAAAAAATAGGAGTTGGTTTTTAAATTCGAACAATCAATTTTTAGGTATTGATAGGTTGAGTATTAATTAAATGAATAAAAAAATGAAAAATATAATAAATAATAAAAGGTTTTTTATGCTCATTTTAATGAGTATAAACACACTAATTTCTCAAGAAATTGTTGGTAAATGGGACCTTGATGTGGAAATGGATAAAGGTATACTTCCTTCATGGTTAGAGGTGAAAGAATCAGGAACAAAAGCTTTAGTTGGCTATTTCGTCGCACATAACGGAAGTGCACGTCCTATATCTGAGGTCTTTTTTCATAATGGGATTATTGACTTTAGCATTCCCCCTCAATTTGACGGTCTAAATGACTTACATTTTCAAGGAATTTTAAAACAAGGTAAACTAAGTGGTGTAATTTTAGATAGTCAAGGTGGGGTTAATAAGTTTAGTGGAGTAAGAGCTCCAAAACTTATTCGATCAATGGATGTGAATTGGGGCAAGTCTATTTCATTATTTAATGGCTATAATTTAGATGGTTGGAAATCCTCTGATCCTGAAAAGAAAAATCAGTGGACAGTTAAAAAAGGTGTTTTACTAAACCCTAAGTCAGGGGTAAATCTTATTACTGACAAAAAATTTGAAGATTTTAAATTGAGTATTGAATTTAGATACCCAAAAGGAAGCAATTCTGGAATATATCTTAGAGGTAGATATGAGGTCCAAGTAGAAGACAATTACGGTTTGGAACCTGAATCTACATTATTTGGAGGTATATATGGATTTTTAAAACCGAATCAGATGGCAGCTAAGCCTGCAGGGGAGTGGCAGAGATACGAAATTACTTTAATCGGTAGAAGAGTAAGTGTTGTAGCAAATGATAAGAAGATCATTAATGATCAAATAATACCTGGTATTACTGGTGGAGCTCTTGACAGCAAGGAGGCACTGCCAGGGCCTATCATGCTCCAGGGAGATCATGGAATAATTGAATACCGTAATATTAAAATCCAACTCCCTTATTAAGCCTATTTAGTTTTCTTAATTCCATATTTTTCTTCATAAAATTTATAAATCTGAGGATATGGGCCGTATTTATGTTGTTTGGGACTAAAATTATCCTTCCAAGGACCATAAGGTGTTGACATTGGTTTTAATTTTTTATCCGGATAATCATACTCCTTATTTATTTTTTGGGGTCTGGGAAAACTATTAATGTAGCCTGCAACATGGAAAGCCTCCCTATCGGTGAGTTTTGGATTCTCCCAAGTTGCTTGTTGGTATGGCATATTATTTTTTATAAAAGCTGCAGCAGTAAGAACTCGATTCATTCCTGCTCCATCATTGTATGAATCAGATCCCCATAGTGGTGGATATTGGTACCCTTTTTTTTCATTTTGATACATTACACCCTGTCCATTTTCGCCGTGACAAACCACACATTCTTTAAGATATATTGATTTTCCTTTTTCTAAATTTACTGCTACAGAAGGAAATTCGATTTTAGGATACCCTTTAAAATTTTTTGAGTTAAGTTTTGGTAAGCCATAATCTAACCATTTCATGTATGCCAAAATATATCTCATTTGGACTGATTCTTCAGGAAGTGCTTTACCATTCATGCTCCTTTCCATACATCCATTTATTCTTTCAACAAGACTGCCAGACTTGTTCTCTCTACCACTGAATTGAGGGAATCTTTTATAAATACCAATCCATGAAGCTGCTCCTGATAAAGTACCTCCATTTAAGTGACAATTTGTACAAGACAGATTGTTTCCTGCATATTTAAATTCATTATTTCTGTTTAGCGGGCCAATAAAATTTGAAGTAGAGTCTAGAATAAGAAACCCCTTTTTTACCTCACTACTAGCAGTTGGATTATTTAATACGACAATGTTGGGGTCCCATTCAACAATTTCTTCTTCAGAAATTGGCTGCCAAATTTCATCAAAATAAATTGATCCAATTAAAAGTGAAATTATTAGTAAAAACAAAACTCCTATAAGAAGCAAAAGATTTTTAATTAGGCCTTGAATTAATTCCATTTAAAATAATAACTGAATTCTAATATATTTTTTTGTAGAATCAGAAGAGTAGTATTTGATTTATAATTTTAATTAATTTATTTGTCGTTCCGAAAATATAAAAATATGAAAATTGAAGGATAGATTTTGATACCTATTTGAACAGAGGTTATTTTGATAAAAACCTAAATTTAAATTTAAGTAACGAAAAATTAGTAGTTTTAATTTGACAGTTAATTATACAATTAACTTATAAATTTAATTCAGCAACCATTATATGAAGAAAATCTTACTTGTTTTTTTTGCAGTTTTTTCAATAAAAACTAATTGTCAAAACCTCCTAAATGACAGAGCCGAATGGTTCGTAAATGATCGTTTTGGAATGTTTATTCATTGGGGACTTTATAGCGGTGCAGAAGGAAACTGGAAGGGTGAAAAAGTCAGATATGATAATGACTACGCTGAATGGATTCAATACAGAAATCAAATTGATAAACGTGAATATGTAAAACTTTCAAAAAGGTTTGATTGGAACAAAATTGATCCAGAAGAATGGGTTCTTTTAGCCAAGAAAGCAGGAATGAAATATATCACTATTACTGCTAAACATCACGATGGATTTGCAATTTGGAATAGTAGAGCGAGTGATTTTAACATTTACAACTATAGTAATCCTAAAAGGGATATCATAAAAGACTTGTCTGAAGCATGCAAAAAGCATAATATGAAGCTTGGTTTTTATTATTCACATTGGACTGATTGGGAACACCCCTTTGCTTGGGATAATTCAAAAGAAATTTATTGGCTTGATAAAGATAAGTTTGATATTTATTGGCAAGAAAAAGTAATACCTCAGATGAAAGAGCTTTTATCAAATTATGGAGAAATTAGCATGATTTGGTTTGATATGTGGCTCCACCATGACCAAACTATTGTTACAAAAGATCAATTACTGCAACTAAAAAATTTAATCAGAGAAATGCAACCTAATTGTCTGATTAATTCACGCTTGGGTTTATCTATTGAAGAAGATGATGATGTTGATTTTAGAACACTTGGTGACAATCAGCTGGGAGAATATAAATTAGATTATCCATGGCAAACCCCTGCCACTGTAGCGCATTCTTGGGGTTACAGTAAAAATGAAAATGAATGGAAATCTACTACATCAATTTTAAGATCATTAATTGGGAATGTTAGCCTGAATGGTAATCTGATGCTAAATATCGGTCCAACATCTGATGGATCAGTACCTTACGAGATAAGAAAAAGATTTAGTGAGATAGGGGAATGGTTGAAATTTTATGGTAAATCTGTATATGGTGCTGAAGCTTTTGACCTACGACGTAATTTGCATGACTGGGGACTTATCACCTACAAAGATAACAAGCAAGGCAAGCATAATGTCTTTTTAAATATTTTTGATATAAAACCAGGAAACAGACTTAATGTTACTGGTATTACACAAAAACCGTTGAATGCTTTCCTTATTTCAAAAAAATCAAAGATTAAATTGAACTTTGAATTCAATAAAGCTTTTTTACAAATTAAACTCCCAACTGACTTACCCGATCCTTATGTTAATTTAATAGAATTAGAATATGCTAAAAGACCGTCTGTTGATATCGACCTAGTTGCTAAGGCAAAATTTAATGGTTATTCCTTAAAATTGTCAAATTCAAAATCACATGAAGGGAATTTTATTTCAATCAAATCAAAAAGAGAGGGATCCATTCCAGCTAACATACAAGTAAATGATTCACTTAAAATTTCGTGGAAAATTTTTATAGATCGACCATCAAAATTTAATATCGATACTTCCTACAATTTTCAAAAGAAAATTACTGAGGGATATATGACAGTAACTATGAATGAAAAGTCATACAAACACCGATTTAATTATACAGGTAAAACAGTCGGAGAGCCAATTGAAGATTATATAATAGACAAATTTAAATCATCCACAATAGGAATGATCAACTTTGATAATGTAGGATTTTATGATGTAGAATTAAAAATTAAAACCTCTACTCAAAATCCTATACAATGGCAGTGGCTATGGCTTGAGAAAGTGACTGATTAATTTTATTTTAATTTATGCTTTAATCAGATTTCCCAGGTATGTATTTATTTGTCATAAAAAGTATATTTTTTTTAGGTGCCTATATTGGTTAAGCTCTAATGAAAAATAATGTGTAGTATAAATAAACTTATGGCCAAAAACCATCCCAATCTCTTGGTCATTGAATTAGCAGGTTGAAATAGAGAAAATAATGAATTCAGAGCACCATTACTTCCAACAAATGCAAACGTTAGTCCAGATAGAATAACCAAAAAAGCCCGGACGAAATAATTCATATTAGGAAATAAAACTTCTAAACCTATATTTGTTGGAAGTGTCAAAAGAAATGCAGCAAGTACTGATTTTAAATTTGGACGTATAAATAAAACAGCACTGCAAATCAACACCACAATACCACAATTAATGTAGTATCTCAAATTATTTAAAGTGTGTGTAAAAGCTGAATTTGGGTTGTCGAATTTTAAGTAAAGTAAGATGAGTCCCATTAATAGAGCAGTGGCCAGGCTAAATAAAATGGCTTTTCGACCAGCAGAAATTTTCTCTTGGTCATTAGCTTCAGGCTTAATATACATTGCATAAATGTCAGTAGACCACAAAGTTGCAATGGAGTTAAACGTAGAATCTACCGTACTCATTAGTGAAGCAAACAAACCACAAAGAATAACGCCTTTTACACCAACGGGTAAATAGGTTTTTACTAGATATGGGAAAGCAAGGTCTGGTTCCACTAAACCATCTCTTAAAATACCATAAAGAGCAATACCTGGAACAATTATAATCACGGCCATCAAGTATTTTATCAAACCACCTACCATAAGACCTGTTTGCGCGTGACTTACACTTTTTGCAGCTAATGCACGTTGCATAATTGTTTGATTAGCACACCAATAGTTAATGTTCAAAAAAAATAAACCGAAAAGATGTGTCCAAGGCAGGGTTAGATGATTGGCGGGGAGATGTAAATGCATTTTATTAGGTGTTATTGTATATAATTTATCCCAGCCTCCTAGATAACTAATGGCAGTGAAACAAACAAAAATACCTCCAACTAGAAGCACACTAAACTGTATAATATCTGTTCTAACTACTGCACTTAGACCACCAAAATAGGTGTAGATAGCAGAGAAAACTCCCAAAAAAATAATCAACAACCCTATACGGATTATTCGGTTGCTATGTAGAAAAAGAAACTGTTCCTCAAAAACTATATCTGCCGCATAAGCCCCCCAAAATAGGGCAGCTCCAAGGGTTACTGTAGCAAAGAGCACCATGTTGGTCAGGGAATAAAACAAGGCAATACGATTGCCTAATTTTTTTGCTATGAACTGTGTAATGGTGGTGATTTTTTCACGAAGAAAGAGTGGTACAAAAACGAGAGCACCCAGCAGTATACCTTGTACTGAATTAATCTCAAGATTTGCTTGGGCTAGTCCATACAAGTAAGCTGAGCCCATCATACCCAAAAATTGATACCCCTGAATGTTGGTGGCAACAGTAGAAAGTGCTATAGAATACCAGGGTAAATTCCGAGAGCTTAAAAAGTATTCATCCGCTGTGCTTTCAGAACGAATTTCCCCTCTCAGAGCAACATACATGATGACAACAAAGTATAAAAGTACTATAAGAAAATCGATCATGACTTTAATTTCTTGGACCCCTTCCAAGGGGACTTTTTGGGGTATCTTTTGGAATACGTCCAAAAACTTCAGGCAGGGATACAGTTTTTAGTCGTGGCAAAACGTATTGTGCAAAGAGTTCACATTCTTTTTTATGAGGATAACCAGAAAGAATAAAGGAGTGAATGCCCATTTCAATATAACGCTCTAATTTGGCAACAATTTGACCAGGGTCGCCTACCAATGCTGCACCACAACCTGAGCGAGCCAAACCTATACCTGTCCAAAGGTTGGGTTCAGCATAATATTTTTTGTCAGCCTGCGCACGAAGTTGGGATTGGCGTGCTACTCCTAATGAATTCGAATCTTGCGATCGATTGCGAAGATCATTCCCAAGATTAAGATCAAGCTTTGACAATAGTCCATCGGCATATGCACAGGCTTCTTTTTCTGTTTCACGAACAATGACATGCACTCTTAGCCCAAATTGAACTGTTCGCTCATAGAGTGCAGCTTTTTCACGCATATTGTCCATTAATTCTTTCAGTTTTTCTTCAGTTTCTGGCCACATTAAGTAAACATCACAATGTTCCGCACATAAATCAACACCTTCAGAAGAATAGCCTCCAAAATAAAGTAATGGGCCACCGTTTTGCTGATAAGTCTTTATTGGTGCCGTAGGTAATTTAAATTTATAATAATCACCTTGAAAATCAATTTGATCTTGTTTCCAGGCTTGCTTTAAGATTTCAATAACCTCTCTTGAGCGTGCATATCGTTGATTTGAATTCAATTTTGTTCCTGGTAAATCAGAGGAAATAATATTGATCGTTAGTCGCCCTTTAAGCATATGATCTAGCGTGGCGATACTTCTCGCTAGCATAGGAGGATGTAATTCTCCACAACGAACAGCAGCTAAAAAATTAATTTGCTCAGTTAAAGGAGCCATACCTGCCACAAATGCTAAAGCGTCTTGTCCTACTTGATAGGAAGATGGACATAATATATTTCGATAACCTAATTGATCTGCTGTTTTGACAATGGATGAAGTATTTTCCCAGCTACTTTTATATGCAGAGTTTCGGTTTCCTAAAAAATCGTCATCTCCATCGCACAAGGGCGCAAACCAAGAAATTTCTGCTCCATCAATTTGAAATGGGATATTTAAGTTCATTCGAACAAGGTTAATGAAAATTGGCCTTTTCTCAAAAGCTTAAATAAGAATACTTCTAGATAGAGCATAATTTTAAAAGTTACAAATGCTAATTTATACAAATGCAGATATGACTTAGTGTTATCAAATATGTACTTCGAAATTTTTCTATGGTTGTTCTAATTGATATTCTTTGTCATACAAATCCAACTGATTTCGTCTCCATCTTGCACCTTCTAAGAATAGAATATGAGGTGTTGAAACATCCCAACCTCCTAATTCTTTAAGCATCGATTTTACCAAATCCGAGTTTTCTATAGCTATGTTGTCTTGTTCTGAAGGGTCATTGTCTAAATTGAATAATAATGGTAATCGGTCTGGTAAGCGAATCAACTTCCAACTTCCTTTTCTTAAGCCTGCACTAATAGTAAAACGCCACATCATGGTTTGATGGGGTAGTCCTTGAATTTCTTTGTTGACATATGGAAAAATATTTACTCCATCTAATTTATCTTTCTTGTTGATTTTTCCTCCTGCCAATTCAATAAAAGTTGGCATTAAATCTAAAGATGTGATTGGATTGTTATAAATACCTTTTTTTAATTTTTCAGGATAAGAGATAACAAATGGGACACGAATCCCACCTTCTAACAAAATCCCTTTGCCACCATTAAAGGGAGCATTGATAGAACCATTATTTTTAGTTGGTCCACCGTTATCACTAAGGAAAACGATTACGGTGTTCTCGTAGATCCCTTGTTTTTTTAATTCCCTTACAATTCTACCCACATTTACATCCAAACGATGGATCATTGCTGCATAAGTTCTTCTTTTTTTATCTTTTATGTGAGCATAAATCTTCAAATCTTCATCAATGGCTTGCATAGGAGTATGGGGTGCATTGAAAGAGGCGTATAAAAAGAAAGTCTTGTCTTTATGCCTTTTTATAAAGGCCACACACTCATCGCCTTTATCGTCTGTTAAATAAGTTAAGGTTTGAGGTTTTTTATAGTTTGAGATAATTGGTTTATCATACTTTGCTCCTCTATATTCTGATGGAAAATAGTTATGTCCACCTCCTAGATATCCCCAAAACTCGTCAAATCCTCTATTAGTAGGATAGAATTGCTCCTTTTCTCCCAAATGCCATTTACCAATCATTCCATTTATATACCCTAACTCAGAAAGTCTATCAGCGATAGTTTTTTCAGAGACTGGGAGGCCTGAATATTCAGGATTAAATTGAGGAAGTACAGTAGTTAAATTATTATCATATCCAAAATTCACTTGATTTCTCCCTGTAATTAAGCCTGCTCTAGAAGGAGCACATACTGGAGCAGAAACGTAAGCTTTTGTGAAGATCATACCAGAATCTGCTAAAGCGTCAATATGCGGTGTTTTGATTTGAGTACTTCCTGTAAATCCTAGGTCTCCATAGCCTAAATCGTCTGCTAAAATAATTATGAAATTAGGTTTTGTTTCTTCATTTTGCTGGGCTTTAACCCATCCGCTTAATAGCATTAAAATTATTAATACTCTCCTAATATTCATATATATAATTTCTAAGGAATCGTTACCTATATTTTTTTGATCATTATAATTCAAATTTATGACTGATTAATTTAAATTGCATATCGAATTTTATAAATAAAACAAGATTCCAAAATGGTCTCTACTGTGAAAAAGAAAATAATTTAGGTAGAGATTATCTCTTCTTTTCTTGATAATAAGAAACTTCAACAGGGTGTTGAGTTTGATTTTGTGGAGTCGGCGGGATTCGAACCCGCGTCCAAACAAGTGATAAAAAAGCTTTCTACAAGTTTAGATTTCGTTTAATTTTCGAATCTGCACTGACCGAAAACCACCCATACAGATCTTAGCATCACAATTGAAAAATGCTGTTGATGCTCCAGCATTTCGATGTTGACCTTTATGGTGCCTCATGACAAATCGCCGTCAACAAGGGCTATTTAGAGACATCTTGCTTTCCAG
>TARA_B100000963_G_scaffold72962_1_pt1 | contig 19826 bp, 25 predicted proteins | sample TARA_B100000963 | Tara Oceans TARA_B100000963 (sample SAMEA2622097) | marine metagenome | biome: marine biome (ENVO:00000447); feature: surface water layer (ENVO:00002042); material: "saline water (ENVO:00002010), including plankton (ENVO:xxxxxxxx)" | depth 5 m | reverse complement strand
TACCTGAGGGTGACTTGTACATACATGAAATGGTGGCAAATGGTTTATTGGGTGAAGGTATCACAGACATATTCGACAACTTGAGAAGTCAAAACATCACAGAAGTCTATCCCACACATGCATCTGTGAGTACTGCTTCTATATCACATGGACAAATACACCCCAGTGAGAATTTAGATCACTTGTTGGTGCCTGAAGCACAGGAGTTTATCCAATACAATACTCAGTATATGCCCAGTCATTATCTGTTGGCCACTGTGGATGATTACTCTGTGCAAGATCAAAAACTACGTTGGCATTTGGATTTGCGTGATCCTATACCACAACGTGTCAAAGACACAGTATATAGCGGAGCATTGGTTTGGCGTGTGGGTTTTGATGCCTCATTGTCTAACAGTTATACCAATGCCAATGATGTCAACAACAACTGGAATGTCAAGATGCCTTACAGTACGTTTGCGGCTAGATGTAATTTGGAAAGCGGCGCACTACCAAACAAAGTTTAGAGTCAAGAACAACACAATAACAGCCAGTATAGGCCAAGTCTCTGGGTCACGTAAGATTTCGTTCCATGTGGGTAAGGGTTCTGGTTCAGGCTCGGGTATGTCAAACTGCCTGTCGTATAAGTCCAAGTCTGTGGGTATTTTCATTTACCACAAATTTCGCATTCGCCGTCTTGATTCAATCCACCGCAACTGCCAGTTAATGCTTTGCCACGTACCAATACGCCTATGCTGAGTCCTGCAATGCTGAGTGCTACTACTCCAAGTCCTAGTAATGCATTTAACACTATTTGAAGTCTCTCAGTTTCTTGATGTTTGCCATGCCTTTCTTGATGGCACTTCCTGCTCTAAATTGATTGTTGGATTGTGCTACTCTGGCGAAATCAGGATCACTGTCTGGTCTATATTGTTGTTTTCTAGAACCAGGCTCCATACCTCTTCGGTCACCTCTTTTGTTTTTTGGACTTGGTGGTGTACTTCTGAATTGATTATTGGATCGTGCTACTCTGTCGAATTCAGGATCACTGTCTTTTCTGAATTGCGTTCTTCTAGAACCTGGTCCCATACCTCTTCCGACACCTGGTCCACCTGATCCACCTGATCCACCTGATCCACCACCGCCTCTATACTTTTTAGGATCTTGTTGTGGCATCATCTGTTGAAGTTCTTCTTTAGTCAAGTACTTTAATATTTTTTCTTTGCTTATAATACTTTTCCTACCCTGTCTGCTTTTGTTGGGTTGACTGTTAATACTTTGATATGGAACAAATTTGTTAGTATCTAAACCTGCGTACTCGGGTTTGATTATCACACCATAATTCATATCACCTGTTCTAGAACTGGCTTTACCACCTCTCCACATTATATAGTCGCCTACTTTAGGAGTCTTGTCTACAAGTAGTTTTGGCTTCTCTTGTTTTTTATTTAATAACTTAATTGCTTCAGCATCTTGCACTACTTCAAAATTACCATCAATGATTTCACCATACTTGTCTAGTTTGGTTCTATCTGGTTTTTCGCCTGGTATGAATTCGCCTTTCACAGTATCGTCATAACCCAACTGTTTGAGTTTCACATCAGTGCTTAAATCTGTACCTGGACCTGGTTTAGGCCCTTTGGGCCCTGGCGTAGGTTCTTGGTTTTTGTCTCTTGGTGGGTTGTTTTTAAATCCACTAAATGGATTACCGCCTACAGGATTAATGTTTTGAACAAAACCATTCTTTAACATGTTGTGCCAGTCCTGAGCAATTTTAATAGATTTATTCATTTGCTCGCCGCCTGTCTCGCCTGCTCCACTAGGATCATTATCGTATCTTATATTAAGATCTCTAAAGGTACGATTCATTCTGATACTCTTAGGAGTTATCTTTCCTTTTTTAAGCATTGCTTTTTTCTTCTGTTCCCATTTTTGTAAATATTCTGGGATTAGCAGTTCTCTGATGTCACCGTTATTTGCTTGACCATTGAGTTTTTGCACAAGGTTAAGAAGTGATTTATGAATGTTATCCATTTCCTTAACAGTGAGTTCGTTCCATTGTTGTCCGTATTTTAAATCTAATTCTTTTTTCTTTGGAAGGAATTTTGTTACGAAAAAGTTTTCTACTTCTTTTATTGCATTCATGAATTGAGCATTGAGAGTATTGGCATCAGGTATTGCGCCACCTCCTGTTGCTGTCTTGGGTTTAGGATTTTCTGTTAATTCGAATAAATGCATTAACAGTATTTATCATTCTTTGATATATTTTAAAACTGCCTCGGCGTAGGCTTTGTGACCTATGTGCGTCATATGGTTACTGTAGCAATCACCTATTGGAAATAAATAGGTATGATCTGGCATGTTGTGGGCTCTAGTTTCCGATGCTCTCATATCTGGTACTAAGTTTTTCATGTAATCAAGGTCGGCTTGCATACCATAATCATAACCTGGAAAGTTATAATCTATAAATTGAGGTTTATATCCTTTCATGTTATCAGGGTCAGCATAATTCCAAATACCACTACAGAACAAATAGTCTATGTCAAACAGTTTCAAATAGCCTATTAATTTATCATAACTGCTAACTGCTCTGTAATATTCAAACTCTTGATCTCTATACAATGTACCGTATTCATCTATTGCAGGTATATTAGTTTGTGTAGCAAAAAAATTTAGGTGCGGTGTTCTACGGTCTGTAAATTTAAACACATTGCCTTCGCTGTCATCATTTACTGCCCATTCGGCTTTATACATAAATCTATTTGAGAGTGTAGGAACTATTACAAGTAAATCTTTTTCTTTTTCAAAGTCATCATTATTCAATACCCAATCGATATTATGCAGTATGTAATCATTACTACATCCACGTAATGATAAGTTTAATGATTTATTATATTCGTAGCCTAGATCTGTGACTACTTGTTTGACCCATTCACTGCCTGATACCAAGTCACTGTTAGGTAACTTGTTATGGTAAATGTCTTTGTTGTAATTATCGAATACGTCTGTACATTCGGTAGGAGTAGAAAAACTATCCCCTATTATCCAAGATTTCATATGTGCTTACTTCTAATGGTGTGTCTGTTCCTGTTAGTACGCCTCGCTTTATATATTCTAAACAACCTCCACATCTAGTGCCTACTTCGTCTTTGAGTTCGGGTGTATGAAAAAGATCATCTTCGGTTATACAATTACAAACACAAACGTACATGCTAGTATTTATGATTACTTAAAAATGTTACGATAAATATCAGTATGAAGAAAGCAATCGTAATGAGTGCTCCTGGTACACTAACTTCAGGAGGACATAAAACACGAGTAGGTAAAAATACTGCAAGATCACCTGGCTCACATATTGTAGCAGAAGTTTTCAGAGCCGAAGGTTACGACACTATTAATATAGAATACATTAACGATTGGCTTGCAAAGCCAGAGCATATAAGTGGTTTGACACAGGTTATTAATAATCATTTAAGTGGCGGAACAGATTGTGTTATAGCATTAAGTTTAACAATAGGACACCATGCTATTGTAAGAAATCCATCGCTGTTTAAAATTTTACAATCGGTAAAACAAAATTACAATGTGCGTCTTTGTGCAGGAGGTGTTTATAGACAGACTGTAATAAATCGTACTCGAAAAGATCCTAATGCTACAGAATTGGCAGACATCATTGATGCATACTTTATAGGCAGAAGTTTAACAATGTTTCCTACTTGGTTACGTGGTGACGACATGTCTGATCATTTCCATGCTAAAGACGGAGACAGTATATGGTACAAACTAAAAGACTTAGGTGTACCTGAACCACCTATAACAATGGAGTTAATAGATAGTGATTGCTATACACCACGTGATGTGTTAAGCATTGAACTAGGCATAGGTTGTATGTTTAATTGCAGTTTTTGTAATACACCATTTAAAAAAACAGATACAAAGTTTCAGACTATAGACAAATTAGTACAAGTGTTAGATACTGCTCACAGCAAGTATGGCGTAACACATTTCAACATTGTAGATGAAACCAGCAATGAGCATGATACCAAATATGAAACTTTATTAACTGCTGTTAGACAGTTAGACTATCAGCCTGTGTTTAATGGCTATGCTAGATTAGATATGTTACACCGCAAACCACAACAACTTGATCAAATAGCAGAAATAGGATTTAAAGGTTTGTTCTTTGGCATAGAAACATTAGATGACAAAGCAGGCAAACTTATTCGCAAAGGCGGAGGCAGATACGACTTATTAGGATCACTGGAAAGATTAAAAGAAAATATTCCAGACTTGTATAGGCTTGGTAGTTTTATGGTTGGACTAACACATGATAGTGAAGAAAAGATTCGCAGTGGTTTTGATTATATTATAGAAAATGAATTATTACACAATGTATATCTTAATCCAGTTGGTATTGCTCCTGCAGAACCTGGCGATAGTTGGGCAAGTGATTTCAGTTTAAATCCAGAAAAGTTTGGATACAAAATAACTGCTGTTGATCCTGATAATATATGCAGTTGGGAAAATGAATGGACAGACAATGAAAAAGCATTAGAACTATCACTTGATATAAGAAAAGATGTAACAGACAGATTAGGCTTTGGTGCATTTGCAGAATACAACAACTGGGAGTATTTTAAAGATCATGCCTTGGGTAGTGTTACACATCCTGATACTGTTAAAGAACAAGATCCAGATCGCCTTTATCAAATTGCTATGATGCATGTAAATAACTATATCAACGCAAAAATAATGAGACACACATAGTGGATAAAAATTACGAGATCATATCTGGCATTCGCGAAGTACATCATGGTGTACATCGTAATGATCTCACAATTGATCAACACTTAGCAAAAGAATGGAACAACGACATAGGCAAGCCGATGTGTGTTTACAAAATCAAAAAGATAATTGTTATTATGCGTAGAAGTAAAAAGATCAGCGGAGTGCAGTTTTGTGACTATTTAAACGCACACAGAGAGCCTGTACTGCACGGTCTTAATCAACGTTGGCTAATTAGTATCTGTGACACAATCGCTGACTACAGCACAGGAGAACGCAGAATACATGCCACATGGATAGGCACATTATTCAAACGTACAATGATACAAGACAGTTTCTTGCATCATGCAACTGACTGGGAACTTAATCAAAACAACATATTAAACAAGATGCCATTGATAGATGATTCACGTTTTGCTGAACCTCTAGAGATACCCGGACTTGATGGTGCTGTTACTGTGACAAACACTCAAACAGACTTAGTGGATAACATAAACATTCGCATAACAAATGTGTTAAAGGAAGACCCACTGATGTTTGATATCTATCAAAAATTGTTAGAACTACACAAAAACTCCGACAGTATATATGGACTATGGAACAAGTTGAAACATGAGGGATAGACCTAAACTAATCCTAGTAGGCGACGAATGGACACAAGGCAGTTACAGTGAAGCAACTACCAGCAGTGACTTGGCAGTAGAAGACAGTTTCAGAAGATTCTTTTCTGTGACCAACTTAGGCTTTTTGAGAAGTTCGCCATTGCAAAGTGTACAAAGACTCAAACAGTATTTGAGCAATATACATTTGAAAAATAACTTTCCAAGAAGTAACATTACTGTTGTGTACATATTGGGTAACATGTTTAGAGATATGGACATGACTCAGCACAACATATTACCAGCACATCAAAACGCAATAGAGCATGTAACAAATGCATTACAAAGTATAGAACAACCAGACATACAAGAAGAAGTACACCCTACCAAAATGAGTTTGTGGTTAGTTGGCGGTAGTACCGACCTAGGTCAAAACATGATAGAGCGAATACAATCAGCACATCATCATTTGTTTAATTGGGAAATAATACCCAGTTGGTGTGGCATGGTAGATGAACAGTATGAATTAATACCATACAGTCATGATCCTGATCGCATATTGCTGAACAGTCATGTGTCAGCAGATCAGTATTCAGTGTTGGAAAGTCTAATACGCAAAAGACAAAACTACAAACAGTTACAGGACAAAGGTTTAATGAGCGATGACTTTGTGCCCACAGCAATGATGACAGATCAGTTAGCAGAACACATACACAAGATCAGTGTTGACAAGTTTACAAAAATTGAATTAAAAGGTCGCGAAGGCCTACATGACGAAACCAGCAAACAGCATTATTTAGATTAATATATAATCCTGCATCAGTGTTCGCATAAACAATATAATACCCACACCATTCAGCAGTATGAGAGCACGGTCCTTCCACAAGAAGCCTACCCACATCCATCCTGCTACGCCTACTAAACTGAAACTGATATCCCAAGTAGCAAGTTCAGGAATACCTCTTATACTCATACTTGCTAATATAAACAGACTTGCTGTCCATTTGATATACCAACTAAGATCTTGCTTTGGTGTGGCACTCTTTTGTATTCTGTTTGAATGTTTGATTTCCCCTACAGTAAACTCTTGGCCTTTCTCTGTTTCAATTACCACAGCATCTAATTTTTCTGAGTGTGGTTTCACTGTTCTAGTCATTGTTGACCTCCTTTATCTCTGTTTGTACCATTCTGTGAATGTGTTGCCATATCGTTCTGCACCATCAGGCGACATATGACTGTTGTATTTAAACACATCATCCATACTGTCCATACCCAAAGTGAAACTGGGCACATCAAACAAATCCGTGTTACGCCACTGGTATAATGGATCTGTGGTTTGCTGATCAGCCAGTTCTAAACTGAGTCCTTGATCCCACATGTACATACAGCCACGATGAAACACTATGTCACTGCCACTGTGTCGCATGTCAGTGATAGTGCTGTCAATCCAGTTGCATTGTGTGAAGTGTTGCCAATTGTGATCCCAGTTAGTACTGTAGTAGTGTCTTGCACTATTCAACAGCACAGGATCCCACTGACGTGATATGATTGCTTCATTTCTTTGTTCTTGATCATTCATGCAGAGCATTTCGTGTACAGTCACACACTTGACACGATCCAGCAAGTTGTCTTTGCCTATGTTGACGTCAAAGTCCAGTTCTGTGTTTGCACTGGTAACAGTTCTATCTATACTGGTAGCACCGAACAATATGGTGTCTGTGTCGCAGTTGTACTGTGGATTGTTTCTCACAGTATATAAACCATACAGGTTCCAACTGTTAGTATTTCCGCCTTTGCTCCAACTATTAGAATGCCAGTCGAAGTCTAGTTCACAGTTTGCAACAAACGTGTCTATCCAACTTGCACCAGGCAAGTGTTTGCCACTGTTGTTATCTCTGTTTCTAGCGAAGAAACTGTCACCTACTACCCATAGTTTGCCTGCCATTATAATGTCCTTTATCCATTCGGGGAGTAAAATTCTCTTTTAGCGGAGCCGGAGTTACGCCTGTCGCCCCACCTCATGTATTATATACTGTTCGAATCTTCTTCTAATGTAGTTTTTACTCATACCCAGATTATACTTTGAATACATAAAATTAACAAATCTAGTTTTCATTGCTTCGTATTTGTCGTCATCTACATATAATAGTTGTACTGAATATGCTTCACATTCTCTATTTAATTTGTGTTCTTTATCCCATACTTGTCTGATACCTGACCATAATAATGTTCTTAAATTTTGCTTCACATGTGTAAGTTCGTGTTGAATTAAACCTTCATCGTCTGCATACTCTGGTCTAATTAGAACTATGTCTATAAAATGATATCCGCTGAATCTTTCAGGCATCCAATTAGTAATAAAAATAGGTATAGGAATGAACTTCCATATAAGTCTAAATTTCATATAAAATATTTATTTGAATGTGCCGGCCAGTATAATTCTTTTTGACTCGTGGTTTAAGGAGGAAAAGTCTGTACCGTGATAACTTTCTGTTGTGCATTTAAACATGAAAAGTTTACCTACACCTGCTACCTCTTTTACTTCGTCAGTGGCTTCGGTGTAAGGTTCTGGCAAAGGATTTCTTACAGTATCTCCATGCTGATCAACAAACTCATGATGTGTAACTAATCTGTGATTAAACATTTTTGTACCTACTGAATCATGTATATAGATTAAACCTTTGCTATGTACACCGGTATCTGATATTTCGTCAGTGTGTGGTGTAAATGAGAATTCAGGGTTTGCTCCTTGATATCCGAATCTAGGAAACGTTTCATGAGACAAGCCTAAGTCAGCATCAAACTTTTCTATGTACCATTCATTCCAGTCGTCCCAGGTATTAAGGGCATCTTGTAAATCACCTGCATAAGAATTGTTCATATCGTGCTTAGGTATAACTGCAAAGGCACTATTGTTTACGTCACTGTCTTTGTCATACTCGTCCCAAAAATGTTGTCGTAATTCTTCGTAGACTAATGCACAGAATTCAGGTGTGACTAAATCTACTTCAATGTATTGATAGGGGTCTGTTTGAACAGTTGCATTTTTGAGATTGTCCCAGAGTATATGGTCTCTTGCTCTTATTTCTTTCATTAAACAACCTTGTACTTATTGTTATCGCACTTGCCACATGTTAGTTTGCAAAATGCATCTGCATTGTTTTCTATAGTATCAAAGTATGTTTTGTTTATAACACCGCTGTCTAGTACTTGTTTCAGTGTGTTAGTTTTGACACTAAATGCTTCTTCACCAACAGTATTTAGTTTATTTAATATAGAATTTATTGGACCACCTTCGAAAATGCTCATCTTTGCCTGTGCTACATTGCTACCTATCATACAACAAGGATAAACAAAATTATCAAAACTAATAAAAACATAATGATTGTTTTTGGTTAGATCGCTAGAGTCATGAAAGTTTTTACTAAAACAAGTTTGATCTGTAATAGAATCTACAATATTTTGATCTCCTTCATTTAATAATTCGCTGTAAGGTGCATTCATTGGAAACGGTATTCCAGATATTTTAGGATATGATTCTGCTTCTGCTTTGCGTACAGGCGTTACAAAAACATTTTGTGTTTGTATTTTTTGTAACAACTCTGGGTATTGTGTTTTAAGTTCCCAGTGAGTGTCTAGCAATTCTGTTTCTGCTGGACCATGCAACAAATGTGTATGCTCACCTTTGAAATCATATACATGAACAGGTCCCCAATCGGCACCATTAGGACGTCTTATATAAAAGACTTTTATTCCTTTTTCATATGCAACTTTTACAGCATCTTCCAATTCATGTGCATTTTCCTGCCATACAATATATTGCCATTCGTGATAAGTGCCATCTTTAATATCGCTAATGTATTCGTCCATGTTACGCATAACCTTGTTGTAATCAACTCTTACTCTGTGCAACTCGTTTACTTCTTTACTTGCACCGTCAATTCCCCATATAAGGTGTACTCCTAATTGCCCAAGTCTTTTATAATGCTTTGGATTACCAATACCACCATTGGTGCTGATTCTCATACTTACATGTTCATTTTGGCTTCTGATCCATTCGCATATACCAAGTATCTCAGGATTGGTCATTGGATCACCATAGTTACCACAAAACTGTATGTGATTAAGTTGACCTACTACGCCGTCTAATATTCGTTTTACTTCTTCCGTAGTTCTAAATTGTTGCATGAATTCTGATATACGTCCATGCTGACGTCTGATACAGACAGGGCATACAGCATTACATGTACTTGCTATTTCAAAGTCAATCGCTACTAAATCCTTACTGCTCATATTTTAAAATGTGTTTTGATTGTAACTGATCCAGTTCTGGCTCGTTACCTATTTGGATTGTAAGTATTTCATTTGATTCAATCCAATGTTTAATCTGTTGCTCGTGTGTTGCCATCATATTAGGACTTACACCATACTCATAGTTGTTGTAATCTTTTATGAAAACTTCTTTAGGTGTAAACGACAAGCACCATGGTGAGTACTTTCCTAATGCAACAAACTGACTCCATGCTGGTATGTTGTGTAGACTCACATCAATAGGATCAACCCATTCAAACCCTAGTTCATTTTTCAAATGTGTAATATAAAACTCACTTGCTATTATATGACTTACTGACCAAATAAAAATATTTCTAAATGGCTCGTCAGGATCTGGTCTTGTAATTCTTTCCTTGACTAATTCTAGCACAACCATCCCCCGTTGATCTTAATAAACTCGCCTGTCATATATGTGTTATCTTTATCTATTAACATCTTTAATGCTGGTAGTAATTCATTAGGTTGGCATGAACGACCCATAGGTGAAAATGATGTGTCTATGTCTTTGTGTTCATTCATTACTAAGTGTGGAACTAATGCATTACACATGATTCCTTTATCTGCATAATGTTTTGCAATATATTTTACTAAATGAACATATACACTTTGGGAGCCTACATACGCAAAACTTTTTACAAAATTGTTATCGTAAAAGTTTGGTTCAGGCGAAGCAAAACTATAAGTGCTAGGTGTAAATATCAAACGTTTATTTGAAATGTTAGATTTTACAAAATACTCCAGTGATGTTTGTGCAACATTGAATAAAAGATCTGTGTTGTGACCAAACAACTCTTGCCACTCGTTGTACTCCATATTATGTAATTCTTTTGCACCGTCATTTAACTTTTGATCTTTTCCTGCTGTATTGAATATTACATTGGGTCTAAATTCGTTTAAGACATCCATGTATTCATTATGGTTTCTTAAGTCAACTGTATAATCAGCATCTTTTAAATCTACTGATGCAACGTCATAGCCTTGCAATAAGGCCGCTTGATTAACTTGACTACCTATTATTCCTTTGCCTAAAATTAAAACTTTAAAACTCATTTCCAATTCTCTATTGTATCTGCTATGTCTAATGCAGTTAATCCTACTTCCCAATCAGAAAGTTGATCAGGTGATCCTTCGTGTTCCATAAATTTAACAAATGTATTTACAAAAGATAAGTCTCTTTCTCTGCTATATGGTAACATCATTATATGTGTTTGTGTACCGTCTTTGTGATCAAAATCGCAACGACCTTCTATAGGTTCATACATTAATGTTCCGTGTTCGTATTCTACTTTATAATATCGCTTTGTAGGATTACCTTCATAATCCAAATGCATATTAATCATAACTGTTTTGTCTTGGTTTTCTAAAACCATATCATATGATGTTGGTATTTCAACATCAAGTTCCCCAGTGGTATGGTGTACACTTAACACGTTTAAGTCACCAAAAAGACCTGTCCACCAGTCAAAGTCGTGACTCAACGTTAAAGGTACACCTCCACCTAAGTCAGGTCTGACAGCATAGGATTCCCTATAGTCTTCGTGTGGATGCCACCCGGAAACTAATTCACTCCAGTTGCTCTCTGCATAGATGGGTTTACCCCACTGAGGTTCTTGAAACTTTTTATAGGCTATGTAATGTCGTTGATTATAACCTACCATAAATTTTGTATTGTGTTTGGTAGCAACATCTATTATTTCTCTACCATCTTGATATGTATGTGCAATTGGTTTTTCACATAGCACAGGTATATTGTTTTCTAAAAATTTTATTGATTGTTCTTTGTGAAATATTGTAGGAGTACAAATGATAGCCGCTTCTACCTCTGATAAGTCTAATGCATCAAAATCATAACAGTCTCCGTTATGCTGTCTTTTTAATACTTTAGTTGTATAGCCTAAGTTAGAAGCAATTTTTTTATATCTGCTACCTGCTGAACCCGATCCCCATATTGCTATCATATTATTATCTTTTTCTCCCTAGTCATCCATGATACTAATGGAAAACCAAAAACTGCTACGTTGTTGTCCATTAAATATTTAAACCATACCTTGTCGGCTTCCATTGCCAGTGTATCTGTGTTTTCTGCAAAGTAAATGAATGTGTTTATGATGTTTACAAAAAAATCTTTATGTAAAATATGTTGTTCTGCAAATCTTTTTTCCATAGCAAAAATTGTATCTAAAAATGCACATTGGTTTTGCCAAATAGGAAAAGTAAAAGATGGAGCAAAAACTAAATCTATATTGTCTATACATTCAGGCCAGTTGTCCCAAATTGTATTAGGCCTGTCGTCGCTGTTTATTTGTTGAAAGTGTTTCCATGAGTTAGGTTGTCTTTCTAAAATAGGTTTTGTTTGTTCTTGTAAACTTGCTGGAAATTGACTACAAACTGTTTTATCAAATCTTATATTTGATCTTGCTTTTATAATTATATCATAATCATTATGTTTATTAGCCATGTCAACACATTTTATAGTGCTAAAAAACTGTGCCATATGTGTTCTAAAAAAATGATTTATTTCTTTTTGCGAGTTTGCTTTTGTATATAAAGTTTTTGCATTAGGTAAAGACAATACATGATCTAAAAATTGCTCGTACGTTGATGTGCTAGTTGATATAAAATTAAAATTGTTTATTAGATCCAAACCAGGATTTTTATCGTCTTCCCATGTGTGACAGAAAAAATCAATATCTTGTTTTGCTTGTAATTCTTCAAGTCCCTGTCTTGTAATTGTTTCGTTGTCGATTAATCCTGTTAAACAATATGCTACTTTCATGGTCTTAATTTCTTTTTATTTTCTTCTTCGCAAGGCAATACATCATATCTTTCTCCTGTCGCTTGTGATAACATATTGACTTGCTCTACTAATTCTTTTAATTCGTGTGGCTCCATACTTGCTGACTGATCAGTGCCCCACAATGTTTTGTCAGTTGTAAAATGCTTTTCTATATATTTTACACCTTTTAATACAGTTGCCGCCGCTGGATAAACACCTAAGTCATGGCTACTATAGCCAACATCAAAACCCCATTGCTTGTATGTGTCTATTGTGTCTAAATGTAATTGGTCTAAAGGTGCTGGATAAGAACTTACTGCATAAAATAATATTAAGTTCTTTCTTCTATAAAAGCCTTTTGTTACATTATACACTTCTCCGAATGTACTCATACCTGTGCTAATAATTACATTGTCAAATTCTCTACCTGCACTTTCGACCAACTCAGAGTCAGTTAATAATGCACTTGGTATTTTAACTAACCAGTTACTATATGTTAATGCAAATCTTAAACTGTCCATATCCCAAACACTCAAGAAGCAACGTATATCTATATCTTTGCAATACTTGTATATCTCATCATACTCTTCTTTACCAAACTCTATTTTGTGCTTGTAATCTATATAAGACATTTCTCCCCATGGAGTTTCACGCATGATGTTTCTTTGATGTTGTGGAACACAAAGTTCTGGATTACGTTTTTGGAATTTTACTGCATACGCACCTGCCTCTTTGGCTTCGCGTATCATTTCTTTTGCTAGTTGTAAATCACCGTTATGATTGATTCCTATTTCAGCAATTACTTTAACCATTTAATTTACTCCAAAACGAGGTGTATAAGTCGAATTGCCATTCGTAATCTATGTCAAGACTTTCAAATTCATCTATGACAAATATTTCTGGGTTATCTTTTTTAAATGGTGCCTTGCCCATAAAACTGCCTTCTCCAATCAAGTCTAGTCTACTTGCATACAAACAATGAGATGCTTCGTATGTAGGTGTTACTGCTTTTGTATTCATTAATTCGTAACCTTCCGGCCATGGTGTAATTAGGTCACCGTTGCTGTTCCAATAATAATTTTTCTTATGTGTTACAGCAAATAGTCCATCGTTTTGAGAGTTAAGATATGTATCTATAAAATTGTTTATTGTATCAACTTTTAAAAATAAGTTACAAGCATTTATTAATACAACATATTTGTATTGTGGAAATTTATCATGCCACTCATATAATGATTGTAGATCTTTTTCTTCGTTTGCACTTTTAATACTTCTGTTAAAAACATTTAATTTATGGTATTGTGCAAGTTGTTTAAGTTGGATTTCATTTGCACTTAGAATAAAATTTTCATTTGGTATATTTGATTCTTTTACTTTTCTAAGGCAAATATCAAGCAGACTTGTTGAATCAAATCGCCTGATCATTTTTCTTGGTACTCTTGTACTGTTTATTCTAGCCTGCACTACAAACAGCACATCTGTAATGTGTTTTGTGGACATGCTAATATTTATTATGAATGTTTGAAAATTAAAGGGCGATAAGGCCGCCCTAAAATTATTATTCTTCTTCTACTTCTTTAACTGGTAGTGTTCCATGCTTAAGAAAATGATGAACAGTACCTGGGTCGCTTACAGTATATGGATCTTCTGAGCATTCATCACTATAACCTGGCTCTTCAAATATTACTTCGATGTTGCCGTCGTTTACAATCATTGCATATCTCCAACTTCTGAGTCCAAATCCTATTGCACTCTTATCAACTAAGAAACCCATTTGTCTAGTAAACTTACTAGTACCATCTGGTATTGCTCTTACTTTATTTACGCCTACTTCTCTAAACCAAGAGTTCATAACAAATGTATCATTTACAGAACAACAATATATTTCGTCTATACCTTCTTCTTTAAACTTTTCGTAAAATGCTTCAAAGCCTGGTAATTGATTATTAGTACATGTTGGTGTGTATGCACCTGGTAAAGAAAATACTATTACTTTTTTGCCTTTAAAAATTTGATCATGTGTTAGTGTGTCCCATTTCCAGCCTGGACTTTCGTCTGTTTCCACACGAATAGGAAAATCCATTACTGGTACTCTTTTTCTAATTGCAGTCATTAAAATACTCCCTTTTGTAATATTACCTTGTATTTATTCAATACCTAATGTAAACTTTGCTTCTTCTGATATCATATTAGGATTCCATGGTGGATCGAATGTTATATCAACATTTACATTTTGTATTCCGTCTATGCTTTGAGCCGCGGCATGTACCTCTGCTGGTAAGATTTCTGCGGCAGGACAGTTAGGAGCAGTTAAAGTCATCAATACTTGGCAATCCATTTCTGCATTAACTTCGATTTTGTAAATGAGTCCTAGGTCAACAATATTGACAGGGATTTCAGGATCGTATATTTTTCTTACTTCACCTTTTACTTTGCTTGATAAAAATTTTCTAAAGTCATCCATATGTTAATACTTGGTCCAATGCTCCTAAGAAACGTGCAACGTCTACTTCATTGTTATTTACTCCAACACTCACTCTTATAAAGCCTGTATCGGATAATTTATCCACTACAGGGTGAGCACAAAGTTTGCCGGACCTAACATACATATCCTTTAGACCTAATGCAACACTTACGTCATATGAGTGTTGACCAGGTATTGTAAAACTAACTAAACCGCCTCTTTGTTCTAAGGGCAGTTCGTCACATATAATTGGTATTTTTCTTTCTCTTAATTCTTTTATAATCATGCCTAGCAAATTTTGTGTATGATCGTGTATAACATCCATGCCTATGTCTTGCATAAAGTCTATACTTGCACCTGTGCCTATGACACCTGCTATATTAGGTGTACCTGGTTCTAAATTTAGTGGTGCGTCCCACATTTCGGTTTTTGTTTCTGTAACATTACTTACCATAGCACCGCCGCCTATAAATGGTTGCATTTGTTCTGCTACTTTCTTCTTAATTAGTAATATACCTGTGCCAGTAGGACCGTAATGTTTATGTGAACTCCAATAGTAGAACTCAGCATCTATATCATCAGCATCTAGTTTATCATGACTCATGTGCTGACTCATGTCTAGTGCAACTAAACCACCTAATTCGTGTGCTCGTTGCGTTATATTTTTTATGTCCAGTATTTGCCCAGTTGCATTAAAAACACCGCTTATATGCAATATGTGTGCGTCTAAGGGCCCGAATTTAAACAGTTCTTCTTCATTAAATACTCCGTTATCGGGTATTTTAATTTGTACTACATCTGTTTTGTTTAATCTGTAAGGAACAATATTAGCATGATGATCGTTTAAACTAATAATGGATTTATGTACTCCTAAGTTAGGTAGATTTTGATGTATTAAATTAGATGAGAATGTTGCACCTGATGTAAATACAACTTCATAATTTTCAGCATTACACCACTCTCTTACTTTATCTCTAACACCCTCGTATTCTGCAGTAGCAACATCGCCCCATGCATAATTACCTCTATGAACATTACTTGGATACTCATTATAATATTCTGCCATCTTATCAACAACACAATCAGGTGTGAGACTAGTAGCGGCAGTATCAAGATATACTTTACCGCTTTTCAATGCTTTGAAATGATTTCTTGTGTTGCTGTTTATCATATCTGTATGTGTCCGTCTGCAATTAATCTTCTTGCAGAGTTTCTGCTAACACCGAGTGTTTCTAAATAATATATTTCGTCTTCGTCTATATTACTAATTGTACATCCATGTGAGCACTCTATTTCTTTAGTATTGATATTTAGTTTCGGAATCGATTTGGCTTTGCTAGATTTGTCCATTAAAAGATTTTTGTTAATCATAATGGCATCTGTACCAACTGCTTTCTTGTCAACATTGATACTACCAATAAAGTCTGTTATGTTTGTATTGTAAATTGCTGAATGATATTTTATTCTACTAAGGCCATTGTTGCCTTTGTGATTTACTACAACGTTGTGTGCAGAACTAGAATTTTTACATAGTACACTTCCGTTTACAATGGTTTTTGTATTTTGATATGCAGTTATATCGATGTGTCTCCATTGATTGTCTTTGTCGTATGTGTTGATAGTAACTTCGCTATCAGGATATTGTATTATACTAACATCGTCAATTACACCATTTGCATTTGCAACTTTTCTTGTTAAGTCAAGTTTACAGCCATAGTCTACAATGTAAATCCATTTGTTTACTAATAAGTCGTTAGTGCCCATTATGGATTCTTCTACATTTGTTGTTGCACCGTCTTTGATGTGTACAATATAAACACCAGCATTAATCGAAGGGTTGTCCTTATCAATATCTTCAGCAATAAATTTTATATCTTTTTTGTGAAAGCCTGTAAATACTCCAACCGAAGTGCCTCCTGTGATTAAAGATGCTAACAGTCCAGGTGTAGTACTATTTTCTAATACTTCAATTATTTTAGCAAAGTAGTCATATACATTTGAATACTTGTCACCTGTATCGTGATAAACATATCCGCCTATGTTTGCTAAACCAAAATTAGTATGCATTACCCCCTGCTTGAATATAATATGTGATGCATCTAGTTCATCGTTATAGTCTTCAAAATTAGGTGGCGGCATAGAATTATAAGTGCCACTTGCTGTAATAAAATCTTTTTTACCTGAAGGGTATTCATATTCTTTTGTCCATAGACTTTTAAAGATTGCTGATGAATATAATTCTTGTTTGTAATTTATTGTATTTAAATTTTTAAGAAGTTTAGGAGTTATATGATCCTTAGTGGCATTAATAGACCAAGTGTTTTGTGTTTTGTATTCTAATATAGAGTCTAGAATATTTTCGCATGTTCTACTCATACCCATACCTAAGTTTTTGTTCAACAGTTTCCTTATTAACTTCTACTAATTTGGATTTGTCAAACATCAACCCGTAATCATAATCTAAGTTCTGTACTGTATTAATATTGTGTGTTATCATTATTGTTGCTAAGTTGTCTCTTTTTCTTTTGTTAATTACATCGACTACTAATTGCAAACCGTTGGAATCTAATCCTGTGTCAATTTCATCTAGTATAGCATACTTAGGTTGCATTGATAATAAATTAGATAGTTCTGCTCTTTTTCTTTCGCCACCACTACCTCCAACATTAACAGGCCTTGTTGTCCAACTTTCTGGTAAGCCTACATCACGTAGAATACTTTTAAACTCTTTTAACTCTTTGCCTATATCTTTTGATTCTATGTTTTTTATTTCTTTAAGCAAACCAAATGTGGATACGCCTGGTAACTCTGGCGGTGTTTGCCAACTTACAAATAGGCCTTCTTTTGATCTTTCGTCTGTTTCTAATTCCGTAATCTCGTTGCCGTTGAGTTCAATAGAGCCTTCTACTTCTATATCGCCACGTCCCATTATGCCATGTGCAAATGTACTCTTACCACAGCCATTGGGACCTATAACAACAACTGTTTCGCCAAGACCTATTTCCTTACTAAAACCTTTTAGTAATTCTAAGTTGTCAATTGTGATATTTACATCTGCAAATTTCATGTTTATATTATATACTATTTTGTAATTTTGTCAAGCATTGTATTTATTCTTGGCTTGATCCATTCGTTGCAAAACTTAGCATGAATGTAGGCACTAGGGTGGTTACCGCACCACCATTCTCCATCATCTGTGAGTGCTTTTTCATATATGCTTGAAGTTTCGTTTCCATGAAATACATATCCGCTTTTTAATGATATATTAGGATTGTGGTGAGATGTGTTTTCGTTTACATATTCTTCGTGTTGTAATCCCCATTCGGCAATGCCACCGGAACCATCTATATTATCAACTGCTTCTAGTGTTAATCTATTTAAGACTTCTTTAGATAGTAATGTAGTATGTATATCTCCTAATCTAAATTGTCCTTCCCAACACCAGTACCAACCTGGGAACATTAATAGTTGTACATTGTGTGCTTCACAAAATAATTTTGTGTATTCTATTGCTTCTAAATTTTTTACAGATTGATTATCGTCTGTGTTTAAATCTAATGCTTCTTGTTTGAAAAAATCATACAATACTGAATCTTCCCAACCTGAGTAAGTTCCTCCTCCTTTTAACCACATTCTTTCTGAAGACATGTACTCTGGAGGCGTAATCTCTGGAGCATCATCGACATTGAATTCTTCATTCAATCTATGTCCAACAGCAGATGGTATTTCATGATCCTGACCGTCTAAGTGACTTACGTTTCTAAAACGTTTAGCATCTGTTATAGAGTACATGTGTTTAGTACCAGGCTCGTTGTAAATTTCATCAAAGTTTAATGAACCGTATTTGTTGATTGCATATTCTTTTCTGTTCCATCCACTTAATTGCCACAGCACAATTATTTTTCTGCCATGGTTCATTTCTATTGCTTTTCTAATTACTCTGCTATTGAGTTCGTTACCAGAAGCACCTTGCCCAACAACCATAACATCTGCAAGTTTACTGATATCTGTGCCTTGGTCCCACACATCGTATATATTATTAGGAATATGATCCAAATTGGCATTGCAAATTTCTTTGCCGTATTTTTTCCAATTATTATGATTTTGTTGTGCGGTGTTGTTCCATAATGTTCGATAGTTGCCTAGCACCTGTGCCCAACTATCTGGAGAATGTGTAAAACTACATCCTCCACAAATAATAAGTGGCTTAATGGTTACGTCCCCCGTCGAACACACAGACAAAATATAAGCCTAAATGCCCTGTGTTAAACACTCTGTGATACTCGCCATCCTCTATACAAATTATATCTCCTGCTTCTACAGGGAACCTTTCGTCATCGACTTGCATCTCTCCTTTACCATGTATAAAGTGATATACTTCCTCTTGGCCAGCATGTGCATGGCCATTAGTTTTTTGATTTGCTCTTAAGAACGTGCTACTTAAAGTTAAGTTATTTCCAAACGGATTGTCTTGTAATAGATATACATCAGTGTCTTTGATGACTTCGCCGCCTACATCTTTTACATTTACTTTTATCACCCTACTGCTCCTTCTAAGGTTACATTTAAAAGTGTTTTTGCCTCTGCGGCAAATTCTAATGGAAGTTTTTGAAACACATCTTTACAGAAGCCATTTACAATTAAGTTAGTTGCATTCTCTTCATCAATACCTAATGTGTTTAGATAGTATAATTGATCTTCAGATACTTTATTTGTACTTGCTTCATGTTCAACAATACTCTCGTTGTTGTGTTGCTCCACTGTAGGAAGTGTTAATGCTAGACTGTTATCTAACATAAGACTATCGCATACTGTATAGTTTCTGCTACCTGTTGCACCTTTGTTTACTCTTACTTTGCCTCTGTAAGTGTTTACACTATCATCAAAACTT
>TARA_B100000963_G_scaffold15718_1_pt1 | contig 19962 bp, 13 predicted proteins | sample TARA_B100000963 | Tara Oceans TARA_B100000963 (sample SAMEA2622097) | marine metagenome | biome: marine biome (ENVO:00000447); feature: surface water layer (ENVO:00002042); material: "saline water (ENVO:00002010), including plankton (ENVO:xxxxxxxx)" | depth 5 m | reverse complement strand
TGTAAATTCATCATTGAATTCAAACAATTGGAATTTAGAAGCAGTTGCTATCGCCTTCTCTAAAGTGATGAACAATCTTCTTACGTTGATTCTATCAAAAGCACTTGGAGCAGTTAATCCAGTTTTGTCACCGAAAAGAACCGTACCTTGACCTGGGAATGTTGACACAGGATTTACTCTTGCTCTGTACAATTCGTCTCTTTGAGCTTTAGTTGGATTAAACGCAAGTTTGACAGCGCCTCTTATGATACCTCTGCTGAAACCTGCCGGTGAAAACCAGCTGTCTGCAACGAGGTCAGTTCTAGCGGCCAGACCTGCAACGTCTCCGTTTAATGGTACAAAACGAAATACGTCAGAATATCTGTCGTACATATATTTGTAACCACTATCAAATACTACATAAGAAGATGATTGAATACCATTAAAGAATGATACAACATTGCTCTTTTGTGTATTTGCGTCAGCAACACCAACTACATCACTTCTTTCAGGACTTGCAAATACAACAGCGTCTTTTCTGTTCTCTGCAATCGTGATTAAGTTACCAATGTGAGTTGCGTCACCTTTTCCTGCCATAATTAAACCAACATCTACCGTTTCGCCATCTTCAAACTTCTCGTAAGCAGTTTTTCTTTGACCGATTGTAGCAGCTGTTCCGTTTGAACCACTTTGTAGTGATACATTAGATACAGAGGTTACATCCGTGAAAGTTGTTCCTGAAGCAGCAGAGCCCCAGTTAGAACCTGATGGATTGTGGTCCATCCAGTAAATGTAGTTAGAACCATTGTATATTACGTCTGAATAGTAGTTTACAGAACCTTGAGCAGTTTTAGCGTCTGAAGCTTTTGATACTGCTTCAAATTTTTCTAAAATGTCGCCTTTGGATCCTGAAATTTCTCCGTCTTCGTCAATTACTATAACGTGAAGTTCGTCATTAGAACCACCTTTTGCTTGTGCATATGGTGATGTTCCTGGCGCTCTGTCAAATTGGTCGTAATATTTCCATCTTCGTCTTACTTGAGCACCATTTGTTGGAGCTGCGTGTAATCCAGAAGAGTCGGAAGTTGTAAAGTACATAGGTTCCTCTTTTCTAACGATATTTAAATCATTAGTAGCAACACTAATTACTCTATATTCAAACTTGTCACCAAAGTTAACAATGTCTCCGGCTGTAATTCCTGTTGAAGAGGTAACGGTAACAACCGTATCTCCGACTGCCATAGCGGCGTCAGCGACGGTAGTTTTGTTTAACTCTTCGTAAGCAGTTGCTGATGGACAAGAAGAAATAGATAAACTATTTCCGTGTGCTCCAGCAGTTCTAGCTGCCCACATACCAACAGAAGCGGAACCGTCAGCATAGTTATTTTGGTAGTCAATAGTATTTTTAATTACAAACGCTGAACCTGATTCGGTTGCGTTTGATACAGATGAATTCTGTACACGTACTACTCTTAACGCATTAGAATATTGTAGGAAATTAGCAGCTGTAAAAAACTCTTCAAAGTTTGTATTGTCCGGTTTACCGAACGTGCTTACTAATTCTTGTTCACTTGATATACTTACTACTTCATCCAAAGGACCTTTGTTGAATTGTCCAGCAAAGGCACCGATTGAAGTTGAAACAGCAGGTATAATTCTTGTTAAGTCTTTTTCCTGTACGAGAACACCTGGTGATACTTGAAATGCCATTAGGGTTTCTCCTTCTTAATTTGCAAATTATTTTTACTCATTTTATTCAATACTCGTATTATTCATACGCCCATAGTCAAATTTCATACTCTACTGATATTTATAATAAGCTCGGTTTCTAGTTGCCTTTACGTGTAACCGGATGCCAAACCGTGCCATATTCGTCTATTTCGGGCTTTTCGTGGTCAGGAATACCATCATCTACGAAACCGAAAGGCGACATATCTTGCTCAATCAGATTTTGTTGTTCTTCATATAGTTGTTGTCTGGCGTTTGTATCTGTCATCTCCTTGAAAAAAGTTTGATTAGATAACCAACCAAACACCACTAGACACATCATTAAATCGTCTGTACAACCCTCTTCAGCCATCCAACTCTGACCTTTTTTAATAAAAGTTGACATCTCCTCAATGATATTAAAATCGTTTACTAGTATCTTATCACTCTCAATAAGTGTCTTGATATTAGAACAACCTATTTTTTTAATCTGTTTAGTCATTCTCACACCAAAACCAGAACCTCTACCACTAAATCCAGCACCTAGTATTTGACCTGCACGACCTCTTTGAGTTGTCATCAATAGATTATCATACTCTAATTCAAATTGTAGAGACTCTGCAATTTGTTGACCAAGGTCATTTGTCTCTACTAAAACGTGTGCGTGATTATATGCCTTACATACTCTATCTATTGTATGAGGAAATAAAATAGGTTTTACATCATTACTTCTATATTTGGCCACCACTTTATAAGGCATTTGTGAAACGTCTGTAATTATAAAAGCAGAGTAATCTTTATTAACACCTCTAGCTACGTCAACCGTACAAACATAAGTGGCACCTTTTTTAGGGTCTTCATAAACATCTAAACCAGCATTTGATTTTATTGGTGTTTTAAATACTATGTTTTTTATTTTAGCAGGACTAATTAGTGTGTTTACAGAACCTAAAAACTCACACTCAAACTCTTGTTGAAATTGCTCAGGTGATGTATTTCTAATAGTATCTTCTTTCCACTTTTCATCACGACCTGGCACCTCTGACCAATGCACCTCAATAGGCACATAATCGTTTCTTTTATTTTCTGCGTCTGTCCATAATTTGTAAAATTGATTCATACCATAAGGTGTTGATACGATAACTAATTTTGTTTTAGTACCAGAGGAGATTGTAGGATATACAGAGCTAAAAAACATTTCTGCTATATTAGCAGGTACGAAAGCAAACTCGTCTAGGAATATTATATTATAAGAACCACCTCGTATTGCACTTGAAGAAGTTGCAGCCGCCACTATGGTTGATTTATTTTCTAATTCAATATTACCTTTGTTCCAGTTTATTACACCTTGTTGTAACCACTTTGGTAAATTTTCATATGCTAATTGTACTCTACTTAATATATCTCTAGCAGTTGTAGATTTATTGGCAAGTATGGCAATATTAGAATTAGGATTAAATAATGCATAATGTAAAAGATAAGAAACCACGGTAGTTGATTTACCTGATTGTCTTGGCAGTTTACATATGGTGAATCTGTTATCGTGAATTGTATTGACAATATGTTCTTGAAACTTATACATTCTAAAAGGTATAAGTCCTTCGTCAAGAGAAACTATTTGAATATAGTTTTTCATAAAGTAGATAGGGTCATCTTGACACTTTTGATATTCTACAATCTGGTCTTTAGTAAACTCAACAGGTGTATTTACTTTTTTTAAATTCGGATTACCTAGATATGCGTCATTACTCATTTATAATTATTCCCTCTATATGTGTATAACCTAGTTTTAATGCGGCTTGAATTCGTTGCGAGCCACGCCAAACAGAATATTGTTTTTCTGCGTAAGGTACACCACCCACACCTTTTCTTGGTTGCAAAGATATTGTATGTTTTTTTACTTCTATTGGATTTTGCAACTCTTCACCACTTAATAACTCTGGTAAAGGTGTCATTGATTTGATATAATGGATTTTACTTATCTCCAGTATTATCTTTTTGTGGTTGTCCGCTTTCGCCTTCAATAATTTCATCTTCTTTTTTTCTATTTAACATCTTTTGTAATTCTGCTGTAGAACCTACAAACAATGCATTTTTAATATTAGCATTTGTTTTATTAGGTACTTGTTTTAAATCTTTTAGTTTCTTTTGTAAGTCTTGTAGTTTGTCTACCGTTTGTGCAACTTGACCTATTAATTGACCTGCAACTTCATATGCTCTAGGGTGTTGGCCTTCTTTTGCAATTTCTAATATACCTTCAATTGCTTCGTTGCCTTTATCAATAAGATTGTAATAATTATCTCTACTATGAGAGTAATCATTATCAACATCATCTTTTGTTTCATCAATTTTTCTAGGCACAGGTGCTGGTTGTTCAAAGTCTTTAACAGCAACCTCTGTTTTTTTCTCAATGCCTAAAATTTCATTTACGTTGTCTTCAAGTTTACTCATCTGTATCTGTCTTCGGATTATATTTCTTACCATCACTAAAACTTAAAATTTGTGTAGTGAAACCAAAATCATCATCAGCGTCTGCATTTGCTGGATTAGGAGTAATTATAATCCTTTCCTCTCTAGCTTTATTTGTTGTGTCTGTATCAGAATATAAATCATCTTGTACTTCTTTAATAACTTTTTGATTCGTCATAGGTCCGAATAGATATGTTTTTGCCGTAAAGTTTAATGTATATATAACTGCTCTTCGTGTTGTAAAATTACCATCATAACTATCTTCATAATTAACACCATTTAATATAATAGGTACGTCTCTCTTAATACCTAAATCTGGCACCATATTAATAGTTACCGTGTATTCAGGTTGGAAGAATGGTAAAATTTGTTCAACAATAATTAATCCGTTCTCTGCTGTAGCTGTGAAAATGTTAAGGGTATAATTTACGTTATACGGCACAGGAGTGTAATTAAAGTTTAAAACTTTACCATCTTCCCCACTTTTTACCTGCCTGAATTTTTGCAATTTATTTAATTTCCTACTAGGGTCATAATTTAGTCCTGTCATTTCAAAACCCATTCTAGGTAGTGTAATTGCAAATTCTCTGCTAGATAAATTTGATTGTTCGTCTAATCTTACTAAAAATTTTTCTTTTGGTGCATATGCTAAAGGCACTCTATATCTTTTGGTAACAGCACCAGTTTTAGATTTATTTTGCACTATGACATTATTAAACAATTGACCAAAAGCAATTGTTAGTCGTCTAATACCCTCGTTATAAAAGTGTGTTCCAAACATTATTCGTCAATTTCTCCAAATGGGTTTCTTTCAGTAAAGTCAAGTATGTCATCTGCTGTTGAAGCTGTATCATAACCTGCCTCTGTATTCATATCTAAATTACTTGCATATGGTGATTGAGTTGCTATTGTATCTGTACCATCAAAAGTCTCTAACATTAATAATGCCTTTTGACCTGTTGGATAATCAAATACATCTTCTAATTCAATTGAACCATCACCTGTTAATGCAACTTGACCACTCTCTAAACCAACTTTGTGATTTAAAGTATTTAATGAATACTTATCTTCGGCTTGGTCTAGTATTTCTTGACCAGTATTAATCTCTTCATTAGCATATTCAAATCTAGTTACCCTCAATTTGTAAACAGGTAAATTACCTAATTGAAAGAATGGCTCCTGGTCTTCAACAAATTGTATTTCAAAAAATGAATTCATCAAAGGCAGATAAATTATATCGCCTTCATTAGGTCTGCCTACTGCAATTAAATTTGCCTTACTAGCAACGTGTTGTTCAAATCTACGTTTAGAAACAACTAGTGTTGTATCTTCTCTAATTTCTAAACCAAACTTATTAATTAACTCTTGTTCACCAGCAAATCCCTCTTGCGTTTCAAAATACATTTCAATCATATACGAGTCATCAAAACGACTTGTCGTATCTTCCCCCATAACGAGGTCTCTGTTTACTAGTGTTCTTGGTAGATAATATACGTCTTGACCGTATATCTTTAATCCTTCTATGATAAGGTCTTCGTGTAATCTTTTCTCAGCAGTATTGCCAATCCCTCTGCCACCTTGAAAGTAATGGTTGATTGCCATAATTTTTTACCCTATCATTATAGCTGGATTTAATTCGTAAGTTGTTCTAATCTCTTGTTCTAATTTTTCAATGTCTTGCATTGCTTCTTGGAAAATTTGTTGGCCGTTTAAGGTTACACCACCTATCATTTGAACACCACCAAATTTAGATAAATTAGCGCCCCATTGTTTTTTAAATAAAGCGGTCACATATCTCTTTAAAAATATATCATTAAAAACATCTGTATTATTTGAGGGGTCTAACTTTCTATATGCCTCTATTACTAAAAATTCATCAATCGCTAAATCATTTTTCCAATCCATATCAATGTATAATCTATTTTCGTGTTGATTAAATCTCATAGGTTTTTCACCGACTAATATGTGGTCTAAAAAATCTAAATGTCTTAATACAACATCATAATTAATTACTGAAGTTGATGAGAAGTCATATAGGTCATTTAATCTTAATTGATATCTAACATCAAATAAATTTAGATTACCTTTGTTTGAGAACGGAAATATATTAATTATTGAAATTATTGAACTAGGTATTACTAAAAAATTATTACCCTCTTTCCAGCTTGTGGTTACAGAACCTTGAGTTGCCGATTCAGTAGAATCACCTGTCATTCTATCTTTATCTGCTTGAGTGTATTTGTATTTTAAATATGTTCTCTTAACACCATCATAATGGTATTGAGTAAAATATTGTAATGCCTCGTCAATTCTATCTTCAAGTTGGTCATCATCTACGTTAATCTCAATAACAGGCTTACCTAATGCTCTTAAAGCATATTGTTTTAAATTTTCTCTGCTTGCTGGTTCTGCCATTTTTTATACCCTTTTCTGGTATATTTATAATAGTTATTACAGATAGGGTTGGTTTTCTGAAACAAACGGAAATAGGTTGTCCGAGCAGAATAATTTGATGTCTTCTTCAGGTAAACCAAGTGATTGCATAACTCTAGGCGTATGAGGATTCTTTTGTTGATGTTCAGAATAGTAATTTTGCGCCTTAATTACTTCTTTCATATCTGCCTCGCCTTCGTGATTTCTAATCTTATCAATATAATTATTTAAATTAGAAACTGCCATTGTACAAATCTTATTTAATTCTTCTTCTTCTCTTACATTGCCAGCGGCTATCATACCTCCCGAAAAGATAGCCTTCGCCCAATCTGGCAATTCTCTCTCTTTACTCGGTTTGTACCATTTATTTTCTTCTATAAACCATTTTGTCAATGGGTGGTCTTTTTGTAATAAAGGACTAAAATCGTGAAAAGCACCTGTTACCTTTTTTTCACCTGCGATAATATCAAAACCATAAATTGGTCCACCATTTGTTAACATAGGAAATAAACATAGATGAGCCATCCAGAGACCTTTAGATTCTCTGACATCAACAACATCTAAATGAGCACGTCTAATATATCTGTTATTCCAGGTTCTATTGACCCAACCTAATTTTTCATTGTTGAATCTTTCCATACCTGGCTCATTATATTCAATTAGATTTTTATTTAAGACTTCAATAGTCTCATCTTTCCACTTAATAAGTCTTTCCCAAATCATACATTTCCTTAAATAGTTTTGTTGCACTTTCAAAGCAAAAGATTGCTTCTGGCAATACGTTTATTTCATACACATTTAAATAACTTTCAATTCTTTCTTTTACAATTCTTTTATATTCTTTGTGTTCGCCGTGTTTAAAGATATAATATCTATTAGGTCCAGGCGTTTTTCTTTTTATCATTTGACCACCAGACAAATCACCTAAATGTCTAACATATACGTGAGCATATAATTTTTCATTTTCACCTCTAATGGTTTCTAAATGTTTTATATATTCTTTTGTACTTTCTGTCTGAACAGGTGGATTGTTTGTATCTCCCCATAATGCTTTGTAATCATAAAATATATGAGGTGCTCTTGGTAGATTTTTAGTATCGTGAAATAAAGAACTCTCTAAACAATACTCTTCTAGCTTACCATAACATAATAATTGATTGTACAGATAAGTTGCATATAATTTTTCATTAATCTCGCCTGATAAAAGTATCTTGACGAACTGCTGTCTCTCTGCGTTCTTATGATATTCCCAAGTTAACTCGGTAATTCTATATTTCTTCTCTTGTTCCATCTTCGTTTATCTGATATCCTTCTTTCCAACTTTCAATCATTTTTCCTGATTCTTTTAGTCGCCATTCTCCCATTCTCATAGTATCTTTAAATACATCTGGTGTAGCAATAACAAAATCTGATACATTTACAATTGCACTTACAACAATTATTTGAGCCTTTTTAAATTTTTTAGGGTCATATTTAAATAAAGGTGTAGCAAATGCTTTTATATCTTCATCAACATTTAATAATTGAGAAAACATTGATAACATTGTAATATAGACCACTTGTAAATCAAAAAAATCTTTACCCTTATAGAGGTCGTAATTGTTTATACCATAAAAATTAAAGTATTCTCCTATAAAAGAAAAACCATCTAATTGAGTTGGTATTTTTGCGTGAGCGGGAGCACCTCCTATTTCAGGTGCTAAATCATATGGCCATTTATCTTTCCATAATTTAAAAATTTCAGGACCTTGATTTAAATGTTCAAAGTCAATCTCATCCATAAATCCTTCAAGTCTATCAATATAAGTCCATACATTCCACCAGTATGTGGCTTGTTGTTCTTTAGGATAAATTGAAGTGTCTTTAAAATCAGTAAAGATTTTATGATTCTTAAATTTTTTGAGGTTTAAATTTGTTTTATACATTTCAACTCACTTTGTTAATAATAAAATACTTATATAGTATTTATTAATCTCCTGGAGGAGACTTCATATGAGAACGATAGTTATTACCACCCCAAGATGAACCAGTTGTTGCCTGATATCTATAAGGCATACCGTCATATAGGTAAGTTTGGTTATTTGGTTGATAACCAGAGAAGAATATTTTACCGTCCCAATTTCTGTATGCATACATTGAAGCTGTTGGGTAACCAAAAGAGTGTAAGTCTGTTAACTTACTATTCATTGGTTGTACACCTCTTCTTTTTCTATGTCTGTTTGTAGAGTTATCTTCAAAACCTTGAGAAGGCATATGCCAATATCCGTCAGAACCAGCGTCTGGTGAATCAGAATGACCTGAAGCAGTAAATACATAATTGTAAGCATTACCGTACCAGAAACTTCCGTCTTCATCTAATATAATTGGTGAGTCATAAATGTATGAACCATCACCTCGTCCTTCGTTTTGACCTGCAATCCATTTAACATATCTAGGTCCTCTACAATGTGAAAACATTCCGTGAATACCACCAGAGTTGTACCAATATCCGTTTTGTGAACGTGAACCTCTTGTACCATAAGTACCATAGTTACCGTCTGCAATCCATAACATACCAGTTGATTTTTGTCTAATGTACATCCATTTGTGTTCGTCACCACCACACCAAAATTCATCAATATCTCCGTTTAAATGAAAGTCTGCTCTTTTAAACATAGACTGATATCTAGTTGCGTTATCACCTATACCATAGAAACCTGGTGCCTGACCAGATGTCCAATAACCTGTGTACCACATATAGCCTTCGCCATCAAGTACCCAAGTACCTACGTGTGATTGAGTTGAATAACCCCAATGTTGTAGCATTTTCATACCACCGTATTTGTTCCAATCTACTTCTACTCTTCTTGGAACATAATAGTAGTAAGTACCCTCGGAAGTGTGTGAGTTAGAACCTACACCAGCACCACCGTGAACTGATTGACCCCAGAACCATAACCAACCATCTTCGTCTAATGCGTGGTATGATGGCTCAGTACAGCCCTCTGCCCACATATCAACGATTCTTTTGTTGTTAAAAAATTCTTGAGGAATTTTAATTGGTCTTTTTACGTTTGTTGAGTAAAATGAAAATGAGTATGGCGAACCACCATTAAAGTCAGTTGAGTTGTTTATTCCTGGGTTACCACCACCAAATTGTGCTTCGTTGTTTCTACCCCAAGTCCATACTGAACCGTCTTCGCCTAATGCAAATTGTTGATTACCTTCAGAGTTTTGTCCTTGACCTGAAGAACCTATTTTTACAATTTTTGTATCGTTAAATGAACGTATTGTTTCACCTAACCAATCTACCGTATCATCAGCTGATACTCTGTTTGGATAATATCTGTCTGTTGTATTTGTTACCGCTATGTGATGACCTAAATCGTAAGTTGAGTTATCACCTGAAGAATAAACTTCTCCGTTATTCATTAACCAGAAACTAGAGTTTGTACTTGATACGTGTTGAATTACTTTTGGTGCCTTACCATCAGGTGTTACCATTCTACCTGTATGTTCAGTACCAGTTAAATCTTTATTATCAGTTGAAGTCATCCAATCTGTAAATGTAAATCCAGCATAACGACTTCTACCCATTCTTGAATTTCCGTCCATAGCGTCACCAAATCCCATTTGACCAACTGAATTATTACCGCCGTGACCTACGAAATCACCATTTGATTCAATTACACCCATTGTATAGTTAGTTTGTTTTTCGTATGAGTTTCTACCCATATTGTACTTCCACCCTAAAGGAGCTCTGTTTGTGCAAGATACAACTTTATTTCTATCTGGATAGCCAAAAGGTGATTCGTAAATTTTCACCCAATATTCTGAATCTCTTCCGTCGTGTTCTTCAACCCAAGTATTATATTTTCTTGTTCTTTTGATACATTGGTAAATTTTTCTACCAACTGAAGTCATTTCACCAGGTTCATATTGTCTCCACATCTCCCATTCACCAATGTCATCTGTTGAACGTAAGAATAGTTGCCAATATTTTGGATTATCTGGTCTAAAAGATTTTTGAACCAATCTTGGTGGGTCAAAAGAATAGTTAGAAGTGTTAACTAAACCATCAATTGATATTGTATATGCAATAGGACAATCTTGGATACATCTATAAGACTTACCTTTCCAAGAAACGATATCGTTTTTAGAATAAGCAGTCCTATCTTTCCAAGGTCCTTGCCACTTTAGTTTGAAATCTTTTAAATCAAAAGACATATTTTATTTTCCTATTTCCTTATTAGTCCGTCGGTAAACCACGACTTGAATATACTGCATTAATGTCAGATTTTAAAGTAGCAATTTTAGTTGCTAAACCTGATTCATTAGATACAAGACCTTCAAGTTGTAAATGCCTAGGATTTGCTACATCAAAAGCCGCCTGAATTTCTGCAACTTCCATTTGGATTTTGTTTGTAGTTTTTAAATTATTTAATATTACCAAGTCGTCTGCGTCTGAAGCATCCAATACAGCTACGCCGTATTTTGAAGCGTTAGTACCTGAAGCGTCAACCGTTACCTTTGCGTCATCATAAGAAAAGTATGCTTTTCCGTCAATGTTGTTTAGGTATTCTGGAGTTGCGTCATCAGTTACCACCGGAGCTACGTAGTCAGCCTCTTGAGCAATATCATTAATTCCATAAATTTTCTGAGCCATTTTTTTCTCCTTTAGTATTATTACTATTTATAATAATTTTTTTATCTTCCTTGTCCTGTTGATGTTGGTTGACCGTTAGGTGAATTCCAACCGTGTGCCCACCAGTTATGTGATGAAGATAACCAGTTTGAACGACCCCAAACATATATTTTTCCGTATTCATCAAAGAAGTGGTAAGTACCTGCATATTCAGCAGAGCCTTGGTCATCTGTTGTAATTCTCATTGTAACCGGTTTTGAGTTAGGTAAATACCAATGGAAAGGATGATAATTACCATCTTCACCAGTCCAGTTTGTACCTGCCTGTGGGTGCAACATTGAGTTTCTTGAATCATAACCATAACAGAATGATTCACCACTATCAGTTATCCAGAATGTTCTTGCCTGGTCTGAATAGTTGCAAGAAGTTTTAACTTCTTTCAAGTTTGTAACCTTTTGTACTACAGCAGGAGTGGTAACGTTACCTGTATTACCTGTTCCTAATGCGTAATATGTACCTGCGTGGCCAAATCCGTAAGTTGTACCATCTTTTGTTCTAAAGTAACCTGATTTGTAACCATTGTAAAATTGTATCCAAATATCAACGATATCACCGTTAGGTGCCGTTTCATTTTTAGTAAATGTTGTTGTGTTAGTTGTAGTACCATTACCAAAGTTACCATAGTTGTTTTCGCCACACCAATGTGTGTAACCATTACCATCTAGGATTACAACCCAAGTATCATCACCTGTACCCTCACACATAAACACAGCGATACCATTGTTAGCAACTGGATCCCAACCTGTCATTTTTACAGGTCTGTATTTGTCAGTTGTAGTACCATCGCCTAATTGTCCGATACCGTTATTACCCCAAGCATATATTTGGTCGCTTGCTGTTCTAGCATACGAACTATTACCTGTTGTACCGATATCAATAATTTTTTCGTTATCAAAGTATTTGTTAGGTATTCTGTAAGGTGCTGTTTTGTTTTGTGTTCTACCATCACCTACTTGACCTTGGTCATTATAACCCCAACACCAAACGTGGCCTAATTCATCTAAAGCCATAATTTGTTTTGAAGTATCCCAAGGATAACAAGCTGTTTTAATAATTCTTGTATCTTCTAAACCGTGAACTCTGTAAAAACCCATTCTATCTGATTGAGTATTACCGTGTCCCATTTCACCATTTGATTGTTCACCGTTTCTAAAGACTTCTCCGTTCTCCATAAGTATCATAGCACTATTTCTTTCTTCGTGTATTTGTATGACTCTAGGAGTTGTTAATTCTTTTCTTCTAGGTATTGTATGATGACCTCTCATTTCATCATAACCAGTTGCGTTCATATCCTCTGAACGTCTGTATTCCCAAAATCTCATACACATTTCACCAAAGTAAGATGAGTAGTGGTCATTTGAGTCTTGGAAACCTGTTCTAGGATATCCCATACCCCATAAAACACCGTTTTTGTCAATATATCTCTGTGCGTTGTCAACACTTATACAAACGTTATTGTGGTGTTTGTAAGGCCAATGCATTGGTTCTGGACCAAAGAAAGCACCAGCATTTTCTTCTTGGTTAACTTGTCTACCAAAAGATTCCCAATCGTTGAAATATGATTGTACGTGTGCTGGATAATCTTCGTAAGTCTCTTGAATTAATCTACCACTTGTTGTTGTAGATTTAGACATTAAAGGAGACCTTGTTCTTTCTTGAGGACCAAAGTGAGGAGGTCTACCAGTTGTATTTCTTAATGCTCTGTATAATCCTGTTGGACCTTTGTAAACTATTTCACCATCACTTTTTCTTTTTTGTGGTCTGTAAATTACGATATCATTGTAGCAGTAATCTGCGTGAGGATTATATTCACCTCTAAATCTGATACCAGTTTGTAATCTGTCCCAATGTTTGAAACCTCTCCAAGATTGTTCTATTTCAAAACCTATGTTTGCATTATTACCATACATAGCAGTTTTACCTGAAGCTGAACAATAAGGATAAATTTTTGTATATGAGTTTCTAAATCCGATTGGTATATAAATTTCTATAACTCTATCTTGGTTTTTCTCAAAAGCAAATTCACTACCACCTCTTGTTGAACCATCTTCAGTAGTGTATGCTGGCATATCTCCAGTATAATCACCACCACTATTTGCAAAAGTATCGTTTAGTGAATTGATGTATTGTGCTTCTGTAACCTGTCTGTTATTTAAGAAGTATCTTACATAACCGTTTTTATTTGCACCTCTCCACATTGGAATGTTTGTCGGTATGAAACTTCTTGCTCTTGTTTGTGGAGCATTTGTTTCAGCAGACCAACCCATACCAGAGTGTTGAGAACAATAGTAATAAAGTTTTGGCGCACCTTTTCTAACTTTAATTTCTGTGTATGCACCTTTTTTACCTGGCGTTCCTACCGTGGTTACACCAGTTGTGTATTCTGAACCTGAATTATGGGTACCGTTAGCAGTTGTAGAAAATTTTAGAGGGTGGTTATTGTTTGAACTATCTGATTGGTCAAATCTGTAAGTTTTACCCTCTGTTAAATTTAATGCAACACCAGCTGTAGCGGTTACACCATCTATTGAATATTTGTTAGTAGAGCCCACATTGTAATAAGGGTGGTCACTAGGGTTACCTGATACTACTGCAACCTCAAAAATTCTTTCATCAACGGCAGTTGGGTCTATCATATCTGGTAAATAGAAATTTGTATTATCGTCTGTTACCAATTCATTATTAGGACCTCTAATAATTTCTGCACCTGAACCAGAGAAGTTTACTACAGCACTTGCACCTGCACCACCCATTCTAGTGTCTTCAGCATTTGCACCTGCAGCTGATAGATATAATGGATAGAAAACACCTGATTGACCTGTTGTGTCAGTACCTACAACATAGTAAGGACCATCGGGGTCAGCAGCTAATGAAGTACCACCTGAGCCGTGTGTACCATCAACGGTTGTTGAAAACGCTAATGGAAAAGTTTTATTAGATTCGTCTCTTTGATGAAATCTGTATTTTTCACCCTCTCTAAAGTGTGTAAAGTTTCTATCTCCGTCGTGTTCTTGTCCTAAATCTTGACTTGGTAATCTATTGTCAAATTTAAATTGGTTTGAAGGAGAAGTTACCGCCTCTACATAAAAGTTGTTGTGAACTGGTGTGTATGATTGATAGAAAGCATTTTTTTCTGTATTCAATTCTCCATAACCAAAGAAATTACTTCTATCACCTTGAGCATAAGCTTCTTTTTCGTGTAGTAAATGATATTGATAATCCAAGAACATACCATTTGAAATTCTGTCGTAGTTAGCTTGTTCAAAAGGTAATCTTGTTGAGTTTTGAGTATTTTCATCACTACCATATCTTGAAGTGTTTACAATTCTTCTACCTGTAGCGTCTGACCTTTGGTCATAATCTCTTACGGTATGATAACCACTTCTAAAGTCCGGGTCATTAGATAGTGTTCTTGTCCATTTGTAACCTGATTGTTTATCTCCTGGAGCACACTCTTCATAACCAGTTGAGAGATAAGGATTTTTACAAATCCATAAAGAGTTGTTAAACCAAACTACATCATCTTTTTGATAGTTTGTGTTTTTATTCCAATCTCCTTGGAAACTGAATTTTACTCGTCCTAAATTTACTTTTGCCATTGTTTATCTCTCTTATATTTATCCTAATATTGGCGGATGAGGTATGGTTACATATTGTCCGTCCCATTGACCTTGCATATAACTACCACCATATCCGTTTATGTAATATCTGTTATCAAATGTTTTATATTCAAAGAAACCATAGTTTGAGTCAGAGTTGTCACCGTAACCACAACCGTTTACATCTTCAACGTTTGCCATCATTGACGGTGGTATTTTGTTTTGAATAAAGTAACCATCATTAAAATGTTCTTTACCATTCTCTGCGTCTCTATCTGTATTACAATTACCTGAACTGAAACCTACAGCAGCCATACCATAAGTGTTTCTACCTGCTGAATACATTATTCCGTCCCAAGTTAATATTCTTACAGACGTATCGTTATAATGTGAATAACTTGAAATTTGTTTTACATTTTTAATATCTTTTTGTACGTTAGAACCAATTTGTACTTTTGGTGTTTGGAAACTATTTTGTGTTGTGTTATTACCAATACCTAAATTGTAATAGTTATTGTAACCAGCACATTGTATATTTCCTTGAGAATCTTCAATCCAGAAATTAGGATAGTTAGCGCAACCTGTAAACCACATATTGTGAGCGTCTGAATTAGTTGCATTACCACAACCATTTGAACAAATTGTAAATGTGTTTAGAGCAGTTGTGTTACCATTTCCCATCCAACCTGAACCGTTATAACCAGTTGTATAAATGTTTCCTCTTTCTGTCAAGATTGCAGCTCTTTGGTCATCCGAGTCTGTATCTTGTAATAATCTTTTAATTCTACCAACACCTGAATCTGTAAATGCTGGTGATGTAATTTGTTGAGGCGTATTTTGGTCAGACGTATTTCCTACACCTAATTGACCATCATTGTTTCTTCCCCAAGCATATAAATTTCCTGCTGTGTCAACTGCGTGAACCATCACATAGTTACCACCTGAACACCATATATGGTCAATCTCATTGTTATTGAAATAAGTTGCTTTTGGAATTAATTGAGGCACATTGTAATCAGTTGTATTGTTTGTACCTAACTGACCATATCCGTTATAACCCCAAGACCATAAATTTCCGTTTTCATCTAAAGCATAACAAGAGTGAGTATTAGTATTTTGTCCGTCCATCACGTTTGTAATCCAACATCTTTTAATTCTAACATCTTTAAATATGTGTGTTGAACTATTAGCTGCTAAATAAACGTTTTGGTTAGAACCACCAACTCTTACCGGGTGGTCTCTGTTATTAGTTGAAGCGTCACCATTTTGACCGTGACCACCATAACCCCAATGATATAATTCACCAGAATTCATAAGTGCCATACCACAAGCATAACCTAATTCTAATTGAATTATTTTAGGAATTTCTCCGTCAGGAGTTGTATGAACACCTGTACCACCATTGTCTGTACTTCTCCACCAATCATAGTGGTGGAAAGTTAATTGTCTTCCTGTCATTAAGTCGTGGTTAAATGCGTTACCGCCATCTGAATTTGAGCCCCATAACCAAGCGTTACCTGTACCACCAATAAATCCTGGTGTGTTAACTGAACATCTAAATGTTCTTTCAGGTCCTAATCTTTCGTATTTGTTATCTGTAAATACAGGACCTCTGTTTGCTAATGATACACATTCGTGTGGGTTACCTGTAAATAAATCTGAGCTACCTCTTAATTGTTTTTGAAGAGTTGCAACATCAAAAGTTAAATCACTTGCAGCTGTACCACCAGATTTAGTGAATACATCACCATCAATTGTAATTGTATCACCAACTTGGTTATCTTCACCACCTGCTAATTGACCTGTGTCGTTAAAATATCTTCTCTCTCTTCTTGAATCATATCTTGTATCTTCAACGGTTACCGTAGCCGCACCTGCAACACCGACACCATTTACTCTAAATGTAAAGTCAGGAGCACCACCGCCACCTAATGAACCATCTGCGATTGTAATTTCTTCGTTGTCAACATAACCTGTACCACCAGTTGGAGTTGACGCTTTATTTCTTTCTTTAATAATTTCTACTTTTGAAGCAGCACCTGTACTATCAATTGTAATATTAAATCTTGCACCTGTACCAACACCTGTTGTTGCACTTTGAGTTAAGTTAGTATATGTACCTGCTGTTCTTGAAGAATTTGCAGCTGCAAAGTTATCAATTGCTTTAATATTTCCGTCACCCTCAATTATAACTCTAAACATACCTGGATATGCACCTGCTCTTGAAGATGATTTAGCGGTTACAAATTGATAAGTACCGTGTAATCTGTTTGCGTCAGCAGCTGAAATATTATTTACTGATTCAATTAAACCATTGTCTTCCCATTGTTGGTCATCAGCTTCGTATTCTGTACCCATTTTCAACCAGTACATATTAGCATTTGTATCAACATTTCTGTTGTAAGGTAAATATCTATCTGTACCGTCTGTTGTGTGTTGTCTTAAACATATGTAAGTTGATAATGTTTCTTTAACTTGATAAGGCTCGTAATCTGTTCCTCTGTCATTGTTAATACCAACTCTAATTTGTACAATATCGTTTTCGTAGTAAATTGTTCCTGATGTGTTAACGTGTAAGTTTCTCCATCTAAATGAATTTCTTAAAGGTCTCCAAGTGTCCCAATCAGCAACTACAATTTTACCACCATAGTTTGCATTACCTGTTGAGAAGTAATAAACTTCATCTGGTGTATCTTTTGTAAATTCTACAACTACTTTTCTAGCAGTTTTAGTATTGAATTTTGATGTATTAATATAATCTGCTCTTGAAACTGGCTCCTCAAGATGATAGTAAGAAACACCATCATTTAAATAATTTGAAGATTGACTAGCAGCTGTAGTTGATATTGCAAGAGGATTGTCGTCATTGTTATTATTGTTTTGATAGAAAACAATTTTATCACCTCTTCTTACATATAGAGTAGGAGCATATTCAATTGTAGAGGTTACGTCTGCGTCTATTTTAAATTTGTTTGTTGAATCTAATGGGTCGTTTGCGACTTCAACATTGTAGTAGTATTGTGTGTTTTGTTCTGGTCTTTTTCCAGTTGTATTAGATTCTCTGACCATTAAATAATCAGTATTATTCCAAATTACAACATCATCTTTTTTATACGCAATAGTATTATCGTAATCACCACGATAATTAAACCATAAATTTCCAATATTTGTTCTAGTAATTGCCATTTTCTATCCTATTTATACTCTTATGCCTCAGCTTTTGATTCATCAGCTATTGTTCTATAAACTAAATTACCACCTTTATCTAACTCAATTCTCATTGAACCGTTTATAATGTCAAAACCTAAATTTTCTTCAGCAGCGTTAACTAATGTATCTACATTTTGAGTTACCGTATTGAAGTTTGTAACCACTTGTCTATTTAATTGACCTGTATCTCTATCAAAAGATAAAGTCTGTAAATTAGGGGTCACATTTTGGTCTACATATGCCTTGTTAGCCAAGTGATTAGCACTTGTAGGCGCAACAGCAGTTTGTGGTATTGTAGTAAATGTTGTTGTATTTCCAGTTGAAGCCGATATGTTCGCACCAGAAATTGTTATTTCACCAATTACAGCAGAGTTAACGGTCAAGTTGTTTTGACCACCACCTAATTGGTTTTCAACGAATGTTCTAATTGCCTTCTCGGTAACGAGAGCATTATCAGAGTTGTCTCCTAAAGTACCATCTGTACTAAATTCTGAAACGGTTGCACCAAAATTTCCTAATGCAACTGAACCTAGAGATAATTGTCTTAATCCAGATAAGTCAAAAGCTTCTGCGTTCAATGTTGCCTTACCTGTTGATTGTTCTACTCTAAACAATTCACCAACTCTAAAGTTACCATCTTGGTCGGTTGATGTATAGAATACTCTACCTCTATCTAAATCAGCAACTTCATCAGCTTGGTCAGGTTGTTGTGTATAACCATTTAAGTCTGGATAATTTGTAGTTGCAATACCACCTGTACCAATGTCTAGGAAATCGTGACCTGTTAATCTGATATTTGAATAATTTTGTCTTATTGTAGCAGTTGTTCCGTGTGTTGGAGCATTTGCTTTTGAAATATTTGGCGATACTTCTAAATTTGTTATACCACCGTTAGCGTGTGAAACAACGGTTACGATAATATAACTTACCGTTGAAGCATTTGAAAATACGATACTTGAACCTGCTTTTGGAGCGGCTGATAGACCAGAAGTCTTAACCGTTGCACCAACTGGTAAAATATCAGCATAACCATCACCGCTTACCGTTCCTGCTGTGTTCTCTTGTTTATAACCTGAACCTGCAGCTACGTAAGTCCATCTTGAAATTACACCATCGCCGATTGAAGCAGTACCTGTTCCTACCGTTGTTGCGTTAGGGTCAGTTACCGAAATTGAAGGCGCTGAAGTATATCCTTCACCACCATCTATGATTAAAAATCTTTTTATTTTTTGGTTTTCAATTACAACTCTTGCTAATGCATTTCTTGTAGGAGAACCACCGCCGGTTACGGTTACTCTCGGCTCAATCTCATAGTTTGTCGTTGCGTTAGGAGCAACTGCAACACTTGTTGGACCGAATACATCAAAACCTGCTGTACCATCTTCTTTATATACCGTAGCAGTTTTTGTTGCTGATACGTAATCACCAATATAAGCAGTTTGACCTGAAGCCGTACCACTTGTTACCGTAATTCTCATACCATTATAGAAATCATCTGCCTGTGTATCAGCAGCCGCTAATCTAATTGTAGTTGTTGAACCACCTTGAGCAACACCAATTGTAGTAAAGTGTCCATCACCATTTGTGGTTACATCAATATGTTTGACGGCGCCGTCATCTATGTCAGCAGTAAAGTTAGCATTTGCGCCTGAACCTGTAATTGTTTCTGTAGCAGACGTGTAAGTTTCACCTGCGTATTCTTGTTCTAATCTGTAAACACCAGCGTTTGATACTAATGCTCTACCAATGATTGCCTCATTATCTCTTGTAGTTACCGTTGTTGTTGTAGGTGTTTCGTTAGGGTCAACACCTGAAGCAACTGAACCTTTTTCACCATAAGAGTTGTTAGAGTTTAGTGAACGCATTACACCACCTGAATCT
>TARA_B100000963_G_scaffold81101_1_pt1 | contig 20070 bp, 21 predicted proteins | sample TARA_B100000963 | Tara Oceans TARA_B100000963 (sample SAMEA2622097) | marine metagenome | biome: marine biome (ENVO:00000447); feature: surface water layer (ENVO:00002042); material: "saline water (ENVO:00002010), including plankton (ENVO:xxxxxxxx)" | depth 5 m | reverse complement strand
TATATGACTTTTTCAGAAAATGATAAGAAGTTAATAAATTATTTTACAGATCAAGGTAAGAAAAGAAGTATTGATTTAATTAATGCTGGAAGACAATTACAAGAGGTATGTAATGATCAAGGAAATATCAGTATTAAAGGAAAATCTAATGATAAAACAATCATAAGATCTTTAAATCACCACAGATATGGAGCTTTTTTAAAACTTGGTCTTGATAAGAATCCAGATGACTTAACAGATGTGTTAGTCGGAGGGCAATATAGATTTATCTTCAAGCCATATACAAATCAAAAAAGTCTTTCTGCTGAAGCAAAGTTACTTTTTAATTTTACTGGTAAAGATGTTAAAAAACAAGAATACTTTAATAATGGTAATACTGAAGAAGTAGATGTATGGAGTGATCATTTAATAATTTCTGTTCCAGTTTATGTAAGTTACAACTATAAGAGTTGGTCAGTTGGAGCTGGATTTCATTTAAATATAGGAAATGAAGGTACTTCTGAAGAGGCAGACATTAATAAACAAGGTGAAAAAGAAGGGTATGATAATGCTTTTGCTGTTCCAGTCATTAAATTAGCTTATAATTTATTCGATAAGTTTAATATTGAGTATAATTATGATTTATCAGGTAGCTCTCAGCAATCATTGGGTGTAGGTTACTACTGGAATTTTTAGATTTTCAAATATATGATTATAAAAAAAGCCGAGATAATCTCGGCTTTTTTTTATATATCTCCGCACATTTTTTCAGGATTTACCCACTTATCAAATTCTTCTTCTGATAGGTATCCAGATTTAATACTTTCCTCTCTTAACGTTGTATCATTTTTATAAGCTGATTTTGCAATTTTTGCGGCTTTTTCATATCCGATTTTAGTATTTAATGCTGTAACTAACATTAGAGAGTTATTAAGATTTTTTGTGATATTTTTTTGATTTACTTGAATACCTCTTACACAATTTTTCTCAAAGGAAAAGCATGCATCACCTATTAATCTTGCAGATTGCAATATGTTAGCGGCAATCATTGGTTTAAAAACATTCAACTCAAAATGCCCTTGCATTCCACCAGTAGATATTGCTGTGTCATTTCCTATGATTTGTGCGCACACCATTGTTAAAGCTTCACATTGTGTTGGATTAACTTTTCCTGGCATAATAGAGGAACCGGGTTCATTTGAGGGTATTATTATTTCCCCAATACCACTTCTTGGACCTGATGCCAAAAGCCTAATATCATTTGCTATTTTATTTAAAGATACAGCCGTTTGTTTTAAAGCTCCATGGCTTTCTACAATTGCATCTTGTGAAGCCAAAGCTTCAAACTTATTTTTTGCGGTTTTAAATGGAAGACCCGTGAATTTCTTTATGTAATCTGCTACTTTTTCAGCATATCCTATTGGGGTATTGATACCGGTTCCTACAGCGGTGCCTCCAAGAGCTATTTCTGATAAATGTGGTAATGTGTTTTGAAGAGCTCTTAAAGCATAAGTTAATTGCGAATAGTATCCGGAGAAAACTTGTCCTAAAGATAAAGGAGTAGCATCCATCAGATGAGTTCTACCAATCTTAACTATTTTTTTAAATTCAGTTGCTTTATTTTCTAAACTATTTTTTAGTGAAGTGATTCCTGGTATTGAAATTTCTTCTATGCATTTAAATGATGCAATATGTATTGCTGTTGGAAATGTATCGTTTGAACTTTGAGACTTATTTACATCATCATTTGGGTGAATAATTCTATTAGAATCATTGAGTTTTCCACCGTTAATTACATGTGCTCTATTAGCAATAACTTCATTAACATTCATATTCGTTTGAGTACCGCTTCCCGTTTGCCAGATGACTAATGGGAATTGTTCATTATGTTTACCATCTATTATTTCGTTGCATACGGCAGATATAAGTTTGCATTTATCTTTTGAAAGAACCCCTAATTCTGTATTTGCATACGCTGCAGCTTTCTTTAAGTATGCAAAACCGTATATAATCTCAATAGGCATGCTTCCTTTTTGTCCAATTTTAAAGTTGTTTATACTTCTTTGAGTCTGTGCACCCCAATATTTATCATGTGGTACTTTTACTTCTCCCATAGTGTCTTTTTCTATTCTGTATTTCATCATAAAATATTTTGATATTTTTTTTTCTTATTGTTACTTTGTAGCAAAATTAACATTATGAAATTTATTGGCTTTTTAATTTTTGTTTTTATTTTTTTGATGGCCTTTTGGTGTTTGCTTTTTCTTGCAAGTATCGTGCCATATTTCATATATGTTTGGTTTAAAGAAGGGAAAATGGATAACGAAAATATTCCATCTTAATTGAAAAAATCTTTAACTTTTTCTATATCTCTTGCTATAATAGCTCTATCATCACTGACAACAATTGGTCTTTGAATTAATTTAGGATTGTCCTGCATTATTTTAATTATTTCCATATCTGATAGTTTTTTATCTTTATAATTTTGTTTCCATAAATTCTCATTTTTTCTTATTAAACTTATTGGATTTAATTTTAGTTTTTTAATTATAGATGAAATTTCTTCAAAGGACAATCTATCTTTCATATATTGAATTATCTCATATTCTTGCGTATGATTTTGTATTGTTTTTAAAGCTTCTCTGCTTTTTCGACATCTACTGTTATGATATATTTTCATTACTTAGTTTCTTAAATTTTATTTTTGTCCAAATTCCATTAAATACGATTTGATAAATGGATTAATATCTCCATCTAAAACAGCTTCAGGATTTGTAGTTTCATAATTTGTTCTTATATCTTTAACTAATTTATAGGGATGAAGAACATAATTTCGTATTTGTGAGCCCCATTCAATTTTTTTCTTTGAATTATTTAATTTTTCTTTTTCTACTTGTAATTTTCTTATTTCGAGTTCATAAAGTTGAGATTTTAATAATTGCAAAGCTTTGTTTTTATTTTCTAACTGTGATCTTGACTCTGAATTTTCAATTGTTATTCCTGTTGGCTGATGTTTTAGTCTAACAGCAGATTCTGTTTTATTTACCCCTTGTCCTCCGGCTCCGCTTGCTCTAAAAGTATCCCAACTTATATCAGAAGGGTCTACATCTATGCTAATACTTTCATCAGCTAATGGGTAAACAAAAACTGAGGCAAAAGAAGTATGTCTTTTGGCATTAGAATCAAATGGTGATATTCTCACCAATCTATGAACACCATTTTCTCCCTTAAGATGACCAAAAGCAAAATCTCCTTCAAATTCTAAAGTTACAGATTTAATTCCAGCAGGTTCAGCTTTTTGAAAATCAATTGTTTTAACTTTGTAATTGTTTTTATCTCCCCACATCATATACATACGCATAATCATTTCTGCCCAATCTTGACTTTCTGTACCTCCAGCACCAGGAGTAACCAACATTATAGCTGTTAAATTATCCTCATCAGCACTTAACATATTTTTGAATTCTAATTCCTCAATATACTGTGTTGTTGCTTTTATTTGTGTATCTACTTCATTTTCATCTGCTCCGAGCTCTAATAAAACTTCGACATCTTCAATACTCTTTTTTACTAAGTTATAGAGATCAATCCATATTTTTAATTTATTTATTTCTTTTAGAATTTTTTTTGCTTTATTGTTATTATTCCAAAATTTCTCTGTTTGAGTTTCATCTTCTAAACTCTGTATTTTTTTTTGTTTATTTTTTATATCCAGTACTCTCCAAAGTTCTTCTTTTCTTGAATTAAGTTGGCATATATTTTCTTTATAGCTATTCATCATTTTAGTTCTGATAATTTTTATCTTTAATTACCTCCCAAACCAAGTTTCTTTCAAATCCTTTGCTTATTAGAAATGCAGCTATTTTATTATTTTTAATAATAATATTTTTTTCTGATGTATTTTCTTTTTTCTTATTATAAATTTTTTCCAATATATTTAAATATGAACAATCATCAATTTCATTTAAGCCTTCTGCAATACAATTTTTTGAAATGTTCTTTTTTTTTAACTCGTATTTTATCTTGTTCTTACCCCATTTTTTGATATTAAATTTTCCTCTGCAAAATGATTTAGCATATCTCATTTCATCTATATAGCTTTCATTAATTAAAATTTCAAGAATATGATCTTGGCTGTTTTGTGTAAGGCCCCAATTTCTTAATTTGTTAATCACATCTTGCTGACACCTATCTTGAATGCTACAAAATTTTTTTAATCTTTCAATAGCAACTTTAATATTATAAATTCTATTATTTGTCATAAATCAAAAATACAATTAATCATTTTAAATACTAATTTTGCATTATGAAAAATAAAAAGGCAATCTATCTTCTTTTTTTAGCAAATATTATTTCTGGAATAGCACAAGGAATAAGTATGTTGGCAATACCATGGTATTTTGCTGAAGTATCAAGAACTGATTTTTTTTGGAATTTTTATTTAATAATTACTTTTCTAACTCTTTTTTGGGGTGTTTATGCTGGTACTCTAGTAGACAGATATTGTAGAAAAAAATTATTTATAATAGTTAATTGCATATGTGGATTATTAATTGGTAGTATTGCTTTAACAGGCTTATATTCAAATTTAGAAATTAATTACTCTGATTTTTTAGTTGTTTCAGTTTTTGCTGTCACCATATTTAATTATAATGTTCACTACCCAAATTTATATGCATTTGGTCAAGAAATTACAGAGAAAAAATATTATGGAAACTTAAATTCTTATATTGAAGTTCAGGGGCAAGTAACATCAGTACTTGCTGGTGCATTTGCAGCTATTCTTTTGACAGGTACTGAAAATCAAATTTTAGAAATTGGAGGTATAAAATTTAATTTACCTTTAGATATACAAAAATGGAACATATATGAGATTTTTTTGTTAGATGCAATAACATATCTATTTGTAATTTTAATATTCTCATTAATTAAATATACTTCGATTTCAACAGATAAAAAGCATAAAGATGGTATTATAAATAGGTTGAAAGGAGGTTTCATATTTCTCAAAGGAGAATCTGTTATTTTTGTTTTTGGTTTAGCATCTTATATGTTGTTTGCATTTACTCTTGTTGAAATCCATGTTTTATTGCCAGATTATGTAAAAAAGTTTTTGTTGTCAGAAGGTAATGTATTTGCATCTGCCGAAATATATTATTCTTTTGGAGCTATATTTTCTGGGCTAATGATTATAAGACTATTTAAAAATATCAAAACAGTATTTGCTGTTATTATTCTTATGTCTATAGCTACGTTATCATATTATTTTCTAACGTATATTGACATTTTATGGTATTTCTTTTTAGCAAATTTTGTAATTGGAATTACAAATGCGGGTGTTAGAATTTTAAGAACAACTTATATTTTTCATCATGTTCCAAATAACTTAATTGGAAGAACTAATTCTGTATTTGGAACTTTAAATATTGTAATTCGGATGTTACTTATCGGTATTTTATCTTTTTCATTTTTTCAAACTTCTGACAACATAAGGTATGGTTTTATAGTAGGTTTATGCCTAATGTTAGTATCCATAAGTGTTTTAATTATTTGGTCTAAAAGGATAGTTGGTTCTGAAAATATTGCTAATTAATGATTGTGTATTGCAAAAGGTGTAGTCTATCGTCAGGACTAACTTTAATCTTACGATTGTATTTTTTACTCCATTTTGTACTAATTGATGATGAAAACCAACTTTTTCTTTGATTAATGTATGAGGCTGCAAATGGGTGTGTTGATATATGAATAGGTCCTTTTTGAGCTGAGGTCAACTTGTGAATTTTAGCTTCTATTTTATCAACTAAAAGTAAGCTTGAATCAATTTTACCATTTCCAGAGCACATTGGGCAGCTTTCATCAGTATCTATATTCATTACTGGTTTAACTCTTTGTCTAGTTATTTGGATTAATCCAAATTTTGTTGGAGGAAGAACATTGTGTTTAGCTTTATCATTCTTCATAAACTCTTTAAGCTTTTCAGTAAGTAATTGCCTGTTTTTTTCTGCTTTCATATCAATAAAATCAACAACAATTATACCACCCATATCTCTTAGACGTAATTGTCTGGCAACTTCTTGAGCAGCTTCTAAATTGACAATAAGGGCATTTTCTTCTTGATCTTTTTTTGAATCAACTTTTTTGCCACTGTTTACGTCAATTACGTGTAGAGCCTCAGTATGTTCAATTACAAGATACACACCTTTTTTCATAGTTACATTTTTGCCAAATGAACCTTTTATCTGCTTTGTTACATTAAATTCTTGAAAAATGGGAGTTGTTTTATTATATAGCTTGATATTTTTTTCTTTTTCTGGAGCAATTCTTGACAAGTATTCTTGAAGTTCAGTTTTTAATTGTTGATTATTAACATGAATTTTATTAAATTTTTCTCCAAGTAAGTCTCTTAAGATAGTTGATGCCTTGTTTAGTTCACCATGAATTTTAATTTTTGGCTTTGCATTTTTTAAATTTTTAGTAATTAACTGCCATTTTTTGTATAAATTTTTTAAATCTCTATCAAGCTCTGCAACTTTTTTATCCTTTGCTACTGTTCTGATGATAACACCAAAACCGTGAGGTTTTATGCTTCTAATTAATTTTTTTAATCTTGTCTGTTCTTTAGCATCATCTATTTTTTGAGATATAGATACTTTATCAGAAAAGGGAAGTAGGACCATATATCTTCCAGCTAAAGAGATTTCTGTTGTCAGTCTTGGCCCTTTAGTAGATATAGGTTCTTTAGAAATTTGTGTTAGTAATTGATCACCACTTTTTAATACAGCGCTTATAGAGCCATCTTTGTCTATAGTTTTTTCTTTTTTAAAATTTTTTAATGATGCTGTATTTAGTTTTTGATTTATGGCTTGATGTGTAAATTTTTTGTAAGAGTTATAGTGTGGTCCTAAGTCTAAATAGTGTAAGAATCCATCTCTTTCATATCCAACATTTACAAATGCAGCATTTAAACCAGGTACAGTTTTTCTGACTTTAGCTAGATAAATATCACCTACAGAAAAATCATTATCGTGTTTTTCTTTGTGAAATTCAATAAGAAGACCATCACGCAAAAGAGCTAACGCTACTTCAGTTGGCCTTGAATCGATAATTAAATCATATTTCATGCCTTTCTAAATTTTTTTGGAGCTTTTAAAACTAAATTTATTTAGATTTATGTCTATTTTTTCTAGAACGTTTTTTGCGTTTGTGAACAGCTATTTTGAGTCTTTTCTTTTTTTTCGCTCCTGCCATATAATTTATATTTTTTTACAAAAAAAATAGAAATTTATTTAACATTTTCTTTGACTTTTTTGACGAAAGTCCTTGAGGGCTTAAATGCTGGTATGTGATGTTCAGGGATTATAATTGTTGTATTTTTTTTGATGTTTCTTCCTGTTTTTTCAGCTCTTTTTTTTGCTTTAAAAGTTCCGAAACCTCTAAGAAAAACTGATTCATTTATTGAAATAGAGTGTTTAATTTCTTTCATCATAGATTCGATTACCGCTAATGTGGTAAGTTTTTCAATGCCTGTAACTTCTGATATTCTACTAGCAAGCTCTGCTTTAGTCATTTCTATTTTTTTGTTTTAATTTTCTTCATTAATTTTGAGGCGCAAATATATTTAAAATAATTTGCTGGACTATCTATATAGTCAATTTTTTTAACTGTTTAATTTCTCATTAATTTAAATTACATGGTTTTTTGTAAGACACTATTAAAATGGTACGATTTAAATAAAAGAGAATTGCCATGGAGACAAACAAGAGACCCTTATGTAATTTGGATTTCAGAAATAATATTACAACAAACAAGAGTTAGTCAAGGACTTCCTTACTTTTCTAAATTTATCGAATCATTTCCCTCCTTGATAGAGCTAGCTAATGCACAAGAAGAAGAAGTATTAAAATTATGGCAAGGACTAGGTTATTATTCAAGAGCTAGAAATTTACATTATACAGCAAAATGTATTGTTGAAAAGTATGGTGGTATTTTTCCTTCAAATTATGAAGATATCCTATCACTAAAGGGTGTGGGTAATTATACTGCAGCAGCAATATCTTCCTTTGCATTTGATCTTTCATTGCCAGTAGTTGATGGAAATGTTGTCAGAGTTTTAAGTAGAATATTTGGAGTTGAGATACCTTTTGAATCATTTTCTGGTAAAAAAAAGTTTTATGATCTTGCTGACAAATTATTGGATAACAAAAGACACTCAGATTATAATCAGGCTATAATGGATTTTGGTGCACTATGTTGTACTCCAAAGCTTCCAAATTGTGAAAGTTGTCCCTTTGGGTCAATGTGTATAGCTTATAAAACTAACAATATAAATAAGCTTCCAGTTAAGTTAAAGAAAATTAAAATAACAAATAGATTTTTAAATTATTTAGTTATTAATCATGAAAAACAATTTATATTTTCAAAAATTAATAAAGGTATTTGGAAAGGAATGTATCAGTTCCCTTGTATTGAGGTGGAAAAAAAAATAAATAAAAATGAACTATTTGAAGCAGAAAATTGGAAAATTTTTTTTTGTGATTATAAATATAAAGTTACAGCCTCATCTAAAGTTTATTTACATAAATTATCACATCAAAAAATTTATGCTACATTTTGGTTTATTAATGTTCAAAATTTTAATAAAAAAAATTTTAAATGTGTACGTAAACAAGAGTTGATTCAGCTTCCTATTCCAAGATTGATTGAGAAATTTATTAACGACTATAAATTGATATAGAAATTATGTATATTTGTTAAAGTAAATAATAATTTAGAAATATATGTCGGGAGTTAATAAAGTTATTTTGTTGGGAAATTTAGGAAAAGATCCTGAAGTTAGATATTTAGACAGTGGAGTTGCTGTAGCAAATTTTTCATTAGCTACAACTGAAAACTATAGGAACAAACAAGGAGAGCGTGTCAGTCAAACAGAATGGCACAATGTTGTTTTTTGGAGGGGGTTAGCAGAAGTTGCAGAAAAATATTTAAAAAAAGGTGATAGCATTTATCTTGAAGGAAAAATTAGAACAAGAAAATGGGAAGATAAAGAAGGTAATACTAGATACAGTACGGAGGTTTTGGCTGATAATATGACTATGTTGGGTAAAAAGAATTCACAAGATTCTGCTAGCCAAGAATTAACAACAAATGAAAAATCAGTTTCCAATGATGAAGATGATTTACCATTTTAATTTAAATTTTATTTAATTGGAAGATGTAGTCCCCATCAACTTTCTGCTTTCAGTATTTAGTGGTATTGAAATTAATTTATTTAGTTTTGATAGTATTATATGTATAACAATAATATGTTTACTTTTAGTTTCATCTGCATTCATATCTGCATCAGAAGTAGCTTTTTTTTCTCTTTCATACTCTGATAGACAGAAGATAAATAATGAAAACGTCCATAATTTACTTAAAAACCCAAATAGATTGTTAGCAACAATTTTGATTGTTAATAATTTTATAAATGTTGCAATTGTTGTAGTGACATCATACCTTACTTCTGTTGCAATTAAATTCCCAAAAGATTCTGCATTGGAATTAATTTTTCAGTTTGTTGTTATTACTTTTTTACTTTTATTATTTGGAGAAATTTTACCAAAAGTTTATGCAAATAGTAATGCCGTTTCATTCTCAAATCGCATGAGTAAATTGCTTGTTTTTTTAAATAGGTTAGTATATCCAATTAGTTTTTTGTTATTGAATATTACTAAATTTATAGATGCGCAGTTAAAGGCTAGGCAAAAGAAAATTTCTGTAGAGGATATATCAAAAGCACTTGATATTACTGAACACGAAAGCAAAGAAAGTGAAAGAAGAATTCTTAGATCAATAGTTGAATTTGGAAATATTGATGTGAAAGAAATTATGAAATCAAGAGTTGATATTGCAGCTATTGATAAATCTTTCGATTTTAAATCAGTATTAGAAATTATTTTGCGATCAGGTTTTTCTAGAATTCCAGTTTTCGACCAACAAATAGATAAGGTAGTTGGTATATTATATATCAAAGATTTGTTACCTCATTTAGATGAGCATGCAAATTTTTCCTGGTATAAATTATGTAGACCTGCCTACTTTGTTCCTGAAACTAAAATGATCAATGATTTGTTAAAAGAATTTCAATCAAAAAAAAATCATCTAGCTATAGTAGTTGATGAATATGGCGGGACATCTGGATTAGTGACATTAGAAGATGTGCTTGAAGAAATAGTAGGTGAAATTAACGACGAATTTGATATTGAGGAAAATATATATTCTGTACTGGATGAATCCAATTATATATTTGATGGAAAGATTTCTTTAAATGATTTTTCAAAGATTGTTAGAGTTGATTCAGATTTTTTTGATAATATTTCAGGAGAATTTGATACTTTAGCTGGCTTAGTACTAGAGCTTCATGGTAGTATGCCCAAATTAGGCGCTGTTTGTCAATTTGCTTCATTCACATTTAAAGTTGAATCTGCTGATTTACGTAGAATAAAAAGATTAAAGGTAACTATTGATGCAAAATAAAGTAGTTTTTATATTAGTTGTAATAGCTTTTTTAATTGCATGTTCCAATAACAGTTTTACACCTGTTCCTAAAGCTTATCATAAAATTCATTTACCAAAAAAACAATATGAAAAAGTAAGTTTTAACAATTTTTTTTTATTTCAAAAGCCAGCGTATAGTCAATTAAATTATTTAGATAAGCAAAGTTTTGATATTGAATTTAAAGATTTAAATGCCACACTTCATTTTTCGTATTACAATTTGCAAAATGATTTATTAGAACATATAAAATACTGTAATTATTTAGCTTACAAGCATGATTTTATGGCTGAATCCATTTCTGAAAACACATTTATAAATAAAAAAGAAAATGTTTTTGGCTTATTATATGATTATGACGGAGCCACAGCAACATCAACACAGTTTTATCTTACTGACAGTATAAATCATTTTGTGAGAGGAGCCTTATATTTTAATTTTGAAGTTACAGATTCTATTTCTCCAATAAACAGCTTTTTAAAAGAAGATGTTCGTTATATGATTGAATCATTAGTTTGGCAATAAACATTATTTTAAAATAATTTTTTTTTCTGCACTTCCATCATTATAGATATAAATACAGTTTTTGTTTGATGTATTCATATTTAGTTCTTTTCCCAAAAAATCAATAATTTTTATTAACTTTTTTTCATTAATTAAACTTTCTGAAACATTTGTATGTGAATTACATAAATTATGATTCAGCATGTTAGGTCTGTATTGTGTGATTGCTGCCAACATTCTCTCTTTTTGTCCCTCGGTAAATAAATTCATACATGCATCATTGGTGTAATCCATATAATTCATAAACATATCACCATAGCTAGTATTGCATGCGGCAGCATTGTGAGGGAATCCTGGGCAATTATAGTTTTCTTCTTCTTGATTGGGTGTGTCTGAAACATTATCATCTGCATTACATCCGTTGCTCCCCCATGAGTCACCCCACACATGATTTAGGTTAAGCCAATGTCCAATTTCGTGAGTTGTTGTTCTTCCCTTGTTATATGGTGCTTGTACAGTTCCTATTGTTCCAAAATATTTGTAACCAATTACTACTCCGTCACCATCTCCAATCCAATTGCTTGGAGGTGTTGCATATCCTAATAATCCAGGTTCTAAATCACATACCCAAATATTAAGATAATTTTCATTGGGCCAATCATCAGCTCCACCCAATGAACTTGTGTGAATATCATTGTCCATTCCAAAAGAACCATGATTAGTTTGTACTCTATTTATACCAGTTGATTCTTGACCATTTGGGTCTATTTTTGCTAAACAAAATTCAATTTCACAATCAGCAGCTATTGACTGCCAAACATTAGGGGTGTTGATTTGGTCAATATTATTTCTTCTGTAATCTTGATTAAGTACATTTATTTGCGTTTCAATTTGAGCGTCAGAAATATTTTGATTACTGTTACTCCAAACGACATGAACTACTACAGGTATAGTTATTATTGATTTGTTAATATGATTTTTTTTAATCCAGACATCTGTTTCTATATTTACATTTTTTCTTTTTTTCTTGTATTTTGGGTATTGGAGTTCTCTATCTTTTGTAACTTGAACAGTACCACAACGTTCTTGTGAAATAAGTTCTATTTTTGTAAATAGAATAAAAAACAATAAGAAAAAAATATTTTTTAGAATTGATAAAATCATATCACAAATTTAATATTATTTACGTTATAATCGTTGAAATTGTTTTCTTCAAGATAAATCCATGTCAAAAAAAAAGATTTAATTTTTGTTCATTTGAACAGATTTTATAATTTTGCAATCCATTTTTTGAAAACATTATAACATGTATGCAATAGTTGAAATAGCAGGACAGCAATTTAAGGTTGAAAAGGGTCAACAGATATATTCAAATAGATTAGAAGAAAAAGAGGGGACTAAAATTTTTTTGGATAAAGTATTACTTTTTGAAGACTCAAAAAAAGTCAGTATTGGTTCTCCATTAATTAAAGGAGCACAAGTTACTGCAAAAGTACTTGAACACCTCAAAGCTGACAAAGTGGTTGTTTTTAAAAAGAAAAGAAGAAAAGGTTATAAAGTAAGAAATGGTCATAGACACTATTTAACAAAACTTGAAGTTTTAAGTATTGATGAAAAGGCTACTGAAAAGAAAGCTTCTAAATCATCAGCTAAAAAAGCTGCTGCAAAGACAACAGTTAAAAAAGTTGCTGCAAAGACTACAGCAAAGAAAGCTGCTGCAAAGACTACAGTTAAAAAAGCTGCTGCAAAGACTACAGTTAAAAAAGCTGCTGATAAAAGTACAACTAAGAACAAAAACGTATAGTAATTTAAATTAAATAAAAGATGGCACATAAGAAAGGGGCTGGAAGTTCTAAAAACGGAAGAGAATCGCATAGTAAAAGATTAGGAGTCAAAATTTTTGGTGGACAAAATGTAATTGCAGGAAATATTATTGTAAGACAAAGAGGGACCGTCCACAATGCTGGAAACAATGTTGGTATGGGTAGAGATCATACTTTATTTGCTTTGGTTGATGGAAGGGTGAAGTTTACTAAGAAAAGAAATAATAAGTCCTATATTTCCGTAGAGAACTAAGTTTTTTTAAGATAATGATATTTAGAAAAGCTCTTGAAAAAATCAAGAGTTTTTTTATTTAAATTTGTTTGCAAAAATAACCATAAATAATTTATGCTAACTATTAATAATATAAGAGAAAATAAAAATCAATATGTCAAATTGTTGAAAATAAAAAAATTTGAAGCAGAACATCTATTTAACAAATTAATTGATCTTGATGATCAAAGAAAGGTAATTCAGAAATCAAAAGAGGACTTACAATCTCAATCAAAAAAAATTTCTGAAAAGATAGGGTCAATTTATAAATCTGGAAAAATAAATAAAGCAGAATTTTTTAAAAATGAATCAATTATCATAAAAGAAAAAATAAAAAAATTACAAAAAAAATCTCTAGATATCGAAAAAGAAATTTTTGATATTTTAATTCAAATTCCGAACGTTCCGCATAATTCCGTTCCATTTGGAGATTCAGATAAAGAAAATATAATTATAAAAGATGTAGCACAAATGCCTGAAAATTCTGAAAATCTAAAGGCACATTGGGATTTGGCTAAAATGTTTAATTTAATTGATTTTGAAATTGGAAACAAAATAGCTGGTACAGGATTTCCTTTGTACGTAAATAAAGGAGCTAAGCTCCAAAGAGCTTTGATTTCTTATTTTATAGATAAAAATATAGAAGCGGGTTATACAGAATATTTACCACCTTATCTTGTTAATGAAGAATCTGCATTTGGCACTGGTAATTTTCCCGACAAAGAAGGGCAAATGTATCATGTTAACAAAGATGATTTATTTTTAATTCCCACTGCTGAGATTCCTATTACCAATATTTTTAGAAATAAAATTGTAAAAAATTTACCAATTAAGTGTACAGCATATTCTCCATGCTTTAGAAGAGAAGCAGGTTCATATGGAAAAAATGTTAGAGGTTTAAATAGATTACATCAATTTGAAAAAGTTGAAATTGTTCAAATACAGTACCCTGAAAAATCATATGAAACGCTTCATGAAATGGTTAATCATGTTTCAAGTATTTTAGACGATTTAAAACTACCCTACAGGGTTGTTCAGTTATGTGGAGGAGATTTAAGTTTTACTTCTGCTCTCACATATGATTTTGAAGTTTTTTCAGTAGCGCAAAATAAGTGGTTAGAAGTTAGCTCCGTGTCTAATTTTGAAGCGTATCAATCTAATCGCTTAAAACTAAGATATAAAGATATAAGTGAAAAAAATAAGTTATGTCATACTTTAAACGGAAGCGCTTTAGCTCTACCAAGAGTATATGCCGCTATTTTAGAAATTAATCAAACTAAAAATGGTATTAAAGTTCCAAAGGTATTACAAAATTATACTGGATTTGACATGATTAGTTAGATGCGATTATTATTTGGTTTTTTATTATTATCTAAGCTGGCTATTTGTCAGAACAGCAATCAACAAGTTGCTTATAATTATTATTTAAATGGAGAGTACGAAAAAGCTATCTTATTGTATGAAGAACAATTAAAAAATAAGTTTAATCCATCACTTTATACTCCACTTTACTCGTCTTTAATAAAGATTGGGGATTTTAAAAAAGCAGAAAAAATATCAAAAGATTTTCTAAAAAAATATCCTAATTCATTACAGTTTGAATTGGGGATAATTGTTTCAAAATTTAAGCAATTAAATAAAAAAAACAAACAAGAAGTACTGTTTAATAGATTTTTAAAAAAAATTAATGGTAGTAGATCTCAAGCAATAAATCTGTCTAGTTTTTTATCAAGATATGGCTACTATCAAAAAGCAATTGATATCTATATTTTTAGTGAAAAAATAAATACATCAAATGATTTTTCTATTCAAAAAGCACAAATTTATTCTAAAATGGATAATTCTGAGCTTATGCTAAAAGAGTATCTAAATGCTATGCAGAAAGATCCTTTAAGAAAAGATTATGTTTTTGCACAAATTCAAAAATTTTTAGACAATAATGGTATTGTAAATGAAAGTAACTATAATCAACTTAAGAAGATTTTATTACCCATAGTACTCAAGCAAGAAAATAGAGTTGATTTTTCTGAACTTCTAATATGGTTTTATTTGCAATCCAAGCAATATGATATGGCCCTAAGACAAGCTATATCTTTAGACAGAAGAATGAATCTTGATGGTAGTATTGTATTTGATTTAGCAGAAAATTTTTTAGATGAAGAAAATTTTGATTTAGCTGAAAAGGCCTATAATTATATAATTAGTAAGGGAGAAAGTACATATTACTATGTAGATGCAAATATTAATATGCTTTTTGCATTAAACAAAAAATCTTCGAAAGATATAAATTCACTAAAAGAATTAGATTTAAAATATGCTCAAACTATGTCATTATTAGGTCAAAATAAATATACAATTAAATTAATGACAAACTATGCACATTTTAAAGCTTTTTATTTAGATAACTTAATTGAGGCAGAAGAGTTATTATTAAAAGCCATGTCTATTAATAACATTGATAAGTTTGAATTAGCTGAGTGCAAGATGGAATATGCAGATATTTTAATGCTACAAGGCAAGCAATGGCAATCTATGCTTTATTATGCTCAATTAGAAAAAGATTTTAAAGAGCATCCAATAGGTCATGAAGCAAAATTAAGAGTAGCAAAAATATCATACTATCAATGTGACTTCCAATGGGCTCAAGCCCAGCTAGAAACTCTAAGAGCATCCACATCAAAGTTAATAGCAAATAATGCAATGGAATTATCTTTATTGATAACTGATAATTTTAATTTGGACACTACAGAGGAGTGTATGTGTAAGTTTGCCAATGCAGATTTATTATTGTATCAAAAAAAAATTAATGCGGCATTTGAACAATATGACCTTATTTTAAATAATTTTCCGGGACATACTTTATCAGATGAAATATATATGAGAAAAGCACAAGTTTATATAAGTAGCAATAATTTTGAAAAAGCTTTATATAATCTTGAAATAATAAATTCTGATTGGAATTATGATATTTTGTCTGATGATGCTCTTTTTAAAAGAGCAAAAATATATGACGATTTTTTAAAAAACTCAGAAAAAGCTTTAAGTTTATACGAACAAATATTAACTGAGCATCCAGATAGTATTTATGTTTCAGAGTCACGAAAAAGATATCGATTTTTAAGAGGAGATAATTTATAATATTTAAAATGATTGTATATAATGTTACTGTAACTGTTGATACAAGTATTGAATCTGAATGGTTGAGTTGGATGCAACAAAAGCATATTCCTGAAGTTTTAAATACAGGTTTATTTATCGAAGCACAATTAAAAAAGGTAATCAGCGATAATGGCAATACATTTGCAATATCATACACTTGTAATACAATGCAAGACTTACATAAATATCAAGTTAACTTTGCATCTCAAATTCAAAAAAAACATATTAATAAATTTGGAGATAAGGCAGTAGCTTTTCGTACTATTTTGGAAATTTTAAATAATTTTAATAAAGATATTTTGTGAAAGCTCTGCTAAAAGATTATTTAAAATTAGAAAAAAATGTGTTGTTAATGATTAAAGCTGAATTCTTTATTCAATTAATCGGTGCTGCTTTTTTCTTAATATTAAATATTTATTTAGCTAAAAATAGTTTTAGTGATTCTGAGATTGCAAATTTTATTTCATATAGATTTTTAGCTGTTATTGTTTTAGCCTTTCCTTTAGGTATATTTATTAAAGGAAGATCACTAAAGCCTTTTTTTATGATTGGAAGTGTTGGTATCCCAATTGTTGCAATTATGTTAATATTATCTATTGAAATGTCATATGATAATATTATTCCATTCTTATTTATATTATGGGGGATTGTATTTACATTATTTAGTGTAAGTTCTTTGCCATTTATAATGCGTAATAGTAAAATTTCTAATCAATCTCATGCAATATCGTTGAATTATGCAACACATAGCTTTGGAACTATTTTAAGTAGCTTATTTATTTATTTTTCATCAGAGTTAATTGAAGGGATTAATGAAGGACAGATATTAACAATTATATCAATTATAGGATTTATTGGAATATATTTCATTTTAAAACTTAAAAATGAAAATATTATCTATCCAAAAAAAAATATTAATATAACTAATTATGATTGGAGATTAATTTTAAAAGCAACAATTCCTACATTCGTTATTGCAGTTGGTGCTGGGCTGACTATTCCTTTTATAAATTTATTTTTTTTTCACAGTTTTGATGTAGATTCTCAGGTTTTTGCTTTAATTGGAGGTTTTGCTAGTTTGTTAGTTGCTATTTGTTCCTTACTTGTACCAAATATTAAAAATAGACTTGGCTTCAAAAAAGGCATTCTTTCTACACAATTATTGTCAGTTATTGCACTAATAGCACTTGCGACAACTGAATTTTTTAGTTCATACAATTGGGCTTTGCCAATCGCGATACTATGCTACTGGATCAGAACTCCATTAATGAATATGGCAGCACCTATGACATCAGAGCTTACTATGAACTATGTGGGAAAAAATAATCAAGAAATCTTAAGTGCAGTTATGGCTGCTATTTGGAGTGGAAGTTGGTTCTTTAGTTCACAAATTGTAAGTATTTTAAAAGCAAAAAATATGACCTATGCTTGTATTTTTTATATAACTGCTGCATTATATTTATTAGGAATTTTCATGTATTATCTTTTAATTTTAGACTACAATAAAAATAAATCTAAAATAGAAATTCCTAAGATATGAAAGGATTATGTTTTTTTTCTTCAGATAATGATGTAGGTATTCCGTGTCCTGGATAAATCTGTGTTTCATTTGGTAAAGATAAAATTTCTTTATTAATACTTTTAATCAGAGTTTCATAATCTCCACCAGGTAAATCTGTTCTTCCAATACTTCCTTTAAAAATTACATCTCCTCCAATTAATAAGTTATTTTTTTTGGAATAAAAACAAATATGACCTGGGGAGTGACCTGGACAAAATAAAATGTCTAAACTCACATAACCAAATTTTATTGTTTGTCCAGCATTTAGATAATCATGGGGCATAGGTGAAAACTTATAATCATCAAATCCGTACATTTTGCTGATCTGTTTTGAAGCTTGTAGTAATGGTAGTTCTTTTTTGTGGGCAAACAAATTTATATTCCACTTATTACAAACAAATTTATTTCCTAATATATGATCAATGTGACAATGTGTATTTAATATTTTAGTTGGGATTAATTTTTTTTGATGTATAAAGCTCGTTAAAATATTTTGTTCTTCAATAGTATAACAGCCTGGATCAATTATAATACACTCTTTTGTTTCATCATATAAAATGTATGTATTTTCTGCAAAGTCATTAAATGTAAAAGTTTGTATTTTCACCTGCGTAATTCTTTGTTGCAAATGTATGTTAATTAGTATTTAAAAACTATTTTTTTGCTTTGCATTATAATTATATTTCGTTCATACTTTTGTTAAATGTCATTGTCAATAATTTTATTATTAATTTTAATTGGATTGCTTTCTGGTTTTTTGAGTGGTTTAGTAGGTGTAGGAGGGGGGATTATTATGGTCCCTCTTTTAATAATGGTTCTCGGTTTAACACAATTTCAAGCTCAGGGGACCGCTATTTTTACAATGTTGCCCCCAATTGGGATCCTTGCAGCTATTAATTATTATAAAGCAGGTCATGTTAAATGGGAATATGCGATTTTAATAGCAGCTACTTTTGTAGTTGGGGGCTACCTTGGATCAAAATTGTCTTTGAGTCTTACCCCATCTCTAGTTAGACGAATTTTTGGTATAGTCATGTTGATTACAGCTTTTAAGTTACTTTTTACAAAATGATAAATAGGATTCAAAATCTTGTAGTACAAAATTTTGATGAAATTGTTAGTATTAGAAGGCATTTACATATGTATCCAGAGCTTTCTTTTAATGAGCACAATACATCTAAATTTATAAAATCGACATTAAAAAAGTGGGGAGTAAAATATGAAAGTGTTGGAGATACTGCAGTAGTGGTGCTAATTGAAGGACGTAAACCATCATCTAAAACAATTGCATTTAGAGCAGATTTTGATGCGTTACCAATTCTTGAAGAAAATGAATTTGATTATTGTTCAAAAAATCCAGGGGTTATGCATGCATGTGGCCATGACGCACATACTGCATCATTACTTGGAGTTATTAAAGTATTAATTGCTTTTAAAAAAGATCTTGAAGGTACTATTAAATTTATTTTTCAGCCAGCAGAAGAAGTTTTTCCTGGAGGAGCAAAAGCAATGATAGAAAAGGGGGTATTGGTAAATCCTAATGTTGAAAAAATATTTGCTCAACATGTGTTCCCAGAATTAGAGGTAGGAAAGGTAGGATTTGCAACAGGTACTTATATGGCTTCTGCAGATGAAATATATGTGGAGATTATTGGAACGGGTGGGCACGCAGCATTACCACATACGTATAACAACCCCATTGTAGCTGCTGCAGATTTAATTTCAAATTTAGAAGATTATTTTTATAACTATAGAGATACACCAGCTGTATTTGCAATAGGATTTATTAACGGAGATGGATATACGAATGTAATACCGGAAAAAGTAAGGATTAAAGGAACTTTTCGCACACTAGATGAAGAATTTAGAAGTTTTGCACATCAAAAGATGCAAGAAATTTCTAAAAAAATTTCAAAGAAATTTTCATTAAAAATAGACTTTTTAATAAAGATTGGATATCCAGTATTAAAAAATGATATTGACTTAACATTATCAGCTATTAAGCTCGCTAAGGATTTTTTAGGTGAAAAAAATGTAGTGGAACTTTCATATAGAATGACTGCTGAAGATTTCGCTTATTATGGACAAATAGTGCCAAGTTGTTTTTACAGGTTAGGTGTTGCAAATAAAAAATTTGGTATTACACATGGTCTTCATACTTCCAGATTTAACATTGATGAAGAAGCATTAAAAGTAGGTGTTGGTTTAATGACTTATCTTGCTCTTAAGTATTAGTCTT
>TARA_B100000963_G_scaffold200260_1_pt1 | contig 20125 bp, 14 predicted proteins | sample TARA_B100000963 | Tara Oceans TARA_B100000963 (sample SAMEA2622097) | marine metagenome | biome: marine biome (ENVO:00000447); feature: surface water layer (ENVO:00002042); material: "saline water (ENVO:00002010), including plankton (ENVO:xxxxxxxx)" | depth 5 m | reverse complement strand
AAATATCAAACGAAATGAAATGAGTTTGACGATGAGCTTTAGCTCTTCGATACTATAGTTGAGTTGTTATTTTACCTTTGCGTTGATTCATTTGTTGCTTTTGTTTATCTATGTTTTCTTGTAACATTTCTTTGATCTCTAAGAAATCTCTTATAGGCATATCTAATAATTCATTTCTACTAAAAGCACCATTAGTATGAATCTGAACATCATTTATCATAGTTCGATAATTTTTGTTTATGTCTTCGTGGCGTTTAACAAGTTCATCAACTTTTGCTTTGTCATTTTTAGTTAGACTCAATTGTTGCTGAAAAAAAAACTTGGATTATAACTTACTGCACCTTTAAAATCTTTTGCACAATCTCCGTTGCTACAAGTGAAATTAAATTCTCGTTTCATTCCATTGCCATTTAGTTTGGCTTGTTCTTGTTCAAGTTTAGACACAGTGTTTAAATCAACACTGGATAACCAATCCAGTATATGCTGTGGTTCTGTAACTTTGTTTCCGTCTGGAGTTTGAATATACTCAATTCCGTCTTGAACACTTGCTAATCTATATGCGGCAATGTTTTCTACAAGTTGTTTAAATGTGGTTTTTAATTCTTCGTTTGCTCTTTCCTCACTTACACTTATTGCTTGTAAAATTGAATTGGATGCAATTTTTTGAACATTCAATGCATTAACAGCAAACAGTGTATTTGGTTTTAAACTAATAGTAAGTTCTTGCATTTCAACTAGCACGGGACTGGAGTTGTCTTTAATTTGACTGAGTACACTAGGTAAGTCTATCTCAAATTCACTCATTCTTTCACAATGAGTACATCTGCTTTCTACATTCATTTTTTTATCATATGTGGCGGCTCTACTTGCCAATAGTATTACATCAATGTCTGGTAGTGCTAGTTCTTTTGGATTTGGTATGTCTGGGGCAACACTTGCCACCATATCAAATAATGCTTCTCCATTGTACAGTGTATCAGGGATATTCAATTTCATTTCATCAGCAATAGTCATAGGTTTTATACCTATTTCGTCTTCTGCTGTAAGATTTGGTTTTTGCTTCATCCAATTACCTTTGGTTGGTAATTTAACAAAGATTTCTTTATTCCTATAATAGTCTTGTAACGGATTGTTCATTTTTCGCCTATAAATAACTGTATATAAAAGTATTTATCTAATTAAGTGAGCAGTTAATGGCATCTATTGATATACCAAATTTAGGCACTGTTACAGTGAACGACCTTGCGACTGAAGAAACAGCAGATAATATTTTAAAAACACAAAGACAAATTTTAGCAACAATGACAGGTGTCAAAGAAGAAGACAGCCAAGGTAATGTCACACTTGCACAAATACTCAGAGAACAGAAAAAAGATGGTATAGATTCCAAAACAATCAAACAGCAAATGGGCAAATATATTAAAGAAACGCCCAATGCAGTAATGAAGGGTTTTGAAACCATTGGTAATAAAAAGATTACTGATGTAATTACACAGACCATGAGTCGGCTTGGTGCACCTGCGGCAGTTAGTACAGCGTTTGGTATGGCTAATCAAGCGGCAGAAGAACTTGGCGAAGTAATGAGATTGAGTGGAAGATTTGGTGTTGATTTCACTTCTGAATTAGCAATGATGAATGCTAGAACCAGTGAAGTTGGTTTAACCTTAGGTGAGTTTACAAAAATGGTAGGACAAGACTCATTAGCTATGCGTGAATTTGGAGATGGTGTACAAAATGGTTCAATGCGATTTTTAAAGCTAGTAGAAAATTTTCAAGCCGCGGCTGAGCCTTTTGGAAACTTTGGTATGAAGACACAAGAAGCGGCAGAATTTATGGCTAAAGAATTAGAAATAAGACGAAAGACCATGGACACTGATTCTTTTAGAGCAATGAATGAACAAGCACTTGCAGAGTCGATGGCAGAAAATATAAAACAACAAGAAGCTATGGCAAGGGTAACAGGACAAGATGTAAGATCTAGATTACAAGCACAAATGGAAATGCGTAACAGTGCAATTGCACAAAGTTTCTTATCTGAACAAACAGGTGATACTCAAGAAAGATTCAAACAACTTGCTTCAGCATTGAGTACAATACCAGGTGGTAAACAATTAGGTGAAGCTATCGTAAATGGTATTGCAACTGATTTGCCTGCTAACGCATTCGCTCCGGAACTAATTGCACGTTTGGGTAGTAATGCAGATAAACTTATAAGTTTTGTAATGGGCAACATAGAAGGCGGAATGGATTCAGCTCAGTTTGGTACTGAAGTACAACAACTAGTGCAAGATCTCAGAGGACCAGCGGCACAAAATGCAAACGTTTTAAGAACACAAGCGGCACTAGGTGATAGTACTGCTTTGACTATACTTACATTTCAAGAAGGACTTGCAGATATTGATGATGTAGCAGGTAAAGTTGCTGAAAGTTTAGAAAAATTAAATGAAGAAGCAGGTACAACAACAGGCACAGCTAGAGGATTGTCAGCAGAACTACAAAAGACTCAAGCAATTATAAATGCTCGTTTGCTTGATGTAGCAAGAGGAATTGGACGGGGTGCTACAGGAGATGAAAATTTAGGTACAGTAGACGCATTAATGGCAATTCAAAAAATGACTCAAGAGTTTGGTTCTACTGAATTTGCTGAAACTTTTGCAAAAGGTGTAGGAACAGCATTGGGTAGTTTTGCAATTGAACCATTTGTTAATGTAGCTAAAGGTCAAATGGAACTTAGTGATAAACTTTTCTTTGCTGGTCTAGGTGCTTTTGCAGTAGGAAGAAACAACTTGGGAATGGGGTTGATGGCCTTACAAGGAACTGAAACGGTAATGGATACATTTGCTAGTTTTGGAGATGAAACAAGTGCGGAACAAGAAAGAGCAAATAGAGAAGGAATTAGTGTACAGCAATTAAGAGAGAGGGAAGCAGAGAGATTAGGAGTAAGCAATACAGGACAAATGCTCTTACAGAAGTTTGGCGCTATACTAGGATCTGAGGAAAATCCAACTAACATGAAATTTAACAAACAAGGTTTGGATGAATTTGTAGGTGCATTAACTACTGCAATAAAAGAAAAAGTAGATGCATATACAAACAATCAAAATCCGGGTCCATAATTAGGTTGACAAAAGCAATAAATATACTATAATAGAATAAAGAGATTCATATGAGTTGGAAAAAACATTTTACAGTATACGGTGGACAAAGTGCTGATAGCATGAAGCCTAGCAGTGCCAGTAGATTTCAAAGCTGGTTACCAGAAGTATACAGCGGTCAACCTAATCGTGTTGAAAGATATGCACAGTATGACCAAATGGACATGGACAGCGAAATAAACGCCGCCATTGACATTATTAGTGAGTTCAGTACACAAGTAGATGAACAAACACATTTACCTTTTAAAATTAATTACAGAGAAAATGCTACAGAAAGCGAAAGCAAAATCCTAGAGCAAACACTACAACAATGGTGTAATTTGCAAGACTGGGACAAGCGTATTTTCCGTATGTTTAGAAATACTATCAAGTATGGTGATCAATTTTTTATCAGAGATCCTGAGACTTGGGAACTGTATTATGTCAATCCAGTTGATGTAATGAAAGCAGTAGTAAATGAAGCTAAAGGCAAGAAACCAGAGCAGTATATAATTAAAAACATTGACTTGAACATGCAGGAAAAAACAGTCAGTAAGCCTGTACAACACAGTCAAACATATGGCACAGTTAATAGTATGATGCGTGGACAAGTTATCGACAAAGGCATGTATGGACAAGGAGCAGGTCAATACGACCACGGTACAGGTCAAATACAAGAATATACAGTAGATGCTAATCATGTTGTACACTTAGGCTTAACAGAAGGTATGGATGGTAATTGGCCTTTTGGTAGTAGTATACTTGATCCAATTTTCAAAACATACAAGCAAAAAGAACTACTAGAAGATAGTATTATTATCTACAGAGTACAAAGAGCACCTGAAAGACGTGTGTTTTATGTAGACGTAGGAAACATGCCACCAAACAAAGCTATGGGTTTTGTTGAACGTGTGAAAAATGAAATACATCAAAAACGTATTCCAAACAAAACAGGAGGCGGTACAACTATCATGGATGCCGCCTACAATCCATTGAGCATTATGGAAGACTACTTCTTTGCACAGACCAGTGAAGGCAGAGGTAGTAAAGTTGAAGTGTTACCAGGTGGAGAAAACCTAGGACAAATTGACGACCTGCGTTACTTCACAAATAAAATGCTAAGAGCATTGCGTGTGCCCAGCAGTTATTTGCCAACAGGGCCTGATGATGGAACTGCAAGTTATGTAGACGGCAGAGTAGGAACAGCATTTATTCAAGAATATAGATTCAATCAATACTGTATGAGACTACAAGCATCAATTGCTCCTACTATGGACAAAGAATTTAAACTGTTTATGAAAAACAAAGGCATTAATATTGATGCTAGTGTTTTTGATTTAGAATTTGTAGAACCACAAAGTTTTAGCACATACAAAGAAATAGAAATACATAGTGCTAGAGCGGCAGTATTTGGTAACTTAGAAGGTGTACCATACATGAGCAGACGCTTTATACTTGAAAAGTATTTAGGTTGGTCAGAAGAAGAAATATTAAAAAATGAGAGAATGTGGGAAGAAGAAAACCAAGCAGGAACAACACCTGAAGGATCTGATATTCCAGGACTAGGAAATGTTGGAGTAAGAGGATTTGACGTACCAGACGGTGGTGACATTGATATACCAGCTGATGCGGCAACAGGTGAAGAAACTGAAGGTGCAAGTCCTATTAGCGGTGCAGAAACGGCACCAGCACCCGCAGGAGATGAGAATGCGTAGCAAAGACATATTAAAAGAATATTATGATGCCGAAGACGACAATTATAATAATAGACAGGCGGATGATGTACGTAAATCAAGACTTACACTTAAACATTTAAATCGTTTGAGAAAGCAACGTGAAGTACACAATATTGAACATGCTTCTCGCATGGAACGTATTAAAAAAATCTATGCAAAACCTGCCCAATCATAGAAAATCTGTTTAATTTTTACTTATCATTGACAAGAATTCATAAAATACCCATTTTTTAGGGTATTTCCTAAGCAAAACGTCTTGGTATGTTAAATATAGATGTAAACCATCTTGGTAAGCCTGTAATTTTTTAAGGAGAATGATATGAGCGAACACAAGGAATCTTTAGTTAAGGTCCTTGAATATATCGTAAACGACGAGCAAGACAAAGCCGCCGATCTTCTTCATACGGTTTTTGTAGAAAAAGCTAAATCACATTGGTCTAGTCTACAAGAAAATGATGAAGTAGTAGAAGACGAAATTCAAGAAGATGACCTAGATGAAACTATCGATCTTGATGAAGCTGATGACGATTCAAAGGACGAATCAGAAGTAGAAGAAGCGATTGACGCATCTGATGCAGAAGAAGATTTCCTTGATGATATCGAAACAGCAGAAGAAGAGATCGAAGACGAAGAAATCATGGACGATGATGACATGGGTGACGAAGAAATGGCAGATGCTCCAGAAATGGATCTAGCTATGGACATGGAACCTGAAGCTGATGAAGGCGAAGAAGGCGATGAATCAGATGCAGAAGAAGCTATGGATAACGTCGAAGACGCAATTGCTGAATTAAGAGCGGCATTTGCTGATATGATGGGTGACGATGCACCTGCTGAAGATGAGCCAGAAATGGAAGAATCAGCTGATCCAGTTGAAGAAACTGAAGAAGTTGAAGCTGTCGAAGAAGGCGCTGAAATGAAAGCAGTAAGTGTATCACATAGTGATTCAAGCGACAAAGGATCACCAGTAGCATCACAAGCTAGTGCACCAACAGGCGCAACTGCACACAAAGCCTCAGGCGGAGACGAGAAGGGTAGACCTGCTCCAACTGCTGAAGGTATGGGTGTAGACGGGCCACAAGAAGCTGGTTCACCTAGTGCGGCTCCAAAGCCAAAAGCTGAAGTCACTAAGTCAGACAGTCCTATTAGAGGAATGAAGTAATATGCTTACCTCACTTAAAGAACATCTTACATACAATCAAGCAAATATCGTTACTGAAACATTAGATGAAGGTAACGGTAAGAGCTTGTATATGAAAGGTATTTTTATTGAAGGTGATGTACGCAATCAAAACAATCGTATCTACACAAAAGAAGAAATTCATAGTGCAGTTAAAAGCATTAATGAAAAAATTAAAGGTGGGTACAGTGTATTAGGTGAAGCTGATCACCCAGATGACCTCAATATCAATTTAGATCGTGTAAGTCACATGATTACTGAAATGGATACTGATGGCGCAAATGGGATCGGCAAACTTAAAATTCTACCAACTCCAATGGGAAATATTTGTAAAACCCTATTAGAGAGTGGAGTAAAATTAGGCGTGTCAAGCCGAGGCAGTGGCAATGTTAACGACAACGGCATAGTAAAAGATTTTGAAATCATTACTGTTGATATTGTAGCAAATCCAAGTGCACCAGACGCTTATCCCGATCCAATCTATGAAAGAATTATGAATCATAGACGGGGTAATGTGTTAATGGATGTCGCTGATGCAACTAGACACGACCGTGGCGCACAACGTTATCTCCAGGAAGAGGTGACCAACTTTATTAAAAACCTGAGATATAGGAGAGATTAATATGGCTCATGCAATGGATGAACTATTAAACTCAAATACGCTCTCCGAAGAGGTTAGATCTTCAATATCTGAAGCTTGGGATACCCAACTAACGGAAGCTCGTGAAACAATCACAGCTGAACTTAGAGAAGAATTTGCACAGCGTTATGAAAATGACAAGTCGCAGATTGTAGAAGCCGCAGATAAGATGCTTACGGATGTTATTGGAAAAGAACTCGAAGAGTTCAAAGAAGATAAAGCCAAAGTAGCTGAAGATCGTGTTGCTTATCGCAAGCACATGAAAGAGCATTCAAAAGTGCTTGATCAGTTTGTGATGGAAGCACTCCGCAAAGAGATCGAAGAACTCCGCGGAGACCGAGTTGCTCAAGAATCAAACATGACGAAGCTGGAAGGTTTTGTTATGGAGCAATTAACCAAAGAGCTCAATGAGTTTCATGAAGACAAACGCTCACTAGTTGAAGCTAAAGTCAAAATGATTAAAGAAGGCAAAGAGGTTATCAATCAAACTAAAGCAGATTTCATAAAGACTGCCGCGAAGAAAGTAGAAGGCATAATGGAAAATACCATTAAGTCAGAACTTAATACTTTACGTGAAGATATCAAAACAGCCAAAGAAAATACCTTTGGACGTAAGATATTTGAAACATACGCCGCTGAATTTATGGGTAGCTATCTAAACGAAGGAACGGAAGTTGCTAAGTTGTCTAAGGTAGTTGAAAATCTACAAGGCGAGATTGAAAACAAAGATAAAGCCATTGCTGAAAAGGAAGTAGCTATAGCAGAAAGTGCTAAGGAAGCACGTATTGCTAAAGATACAGCAGAACGAAAGCAAGTTATGCAAGAAATGATGCAACCTCTCAGCAAAGACCATAAAGAAATTATGGGTGCATTGCTTGAAAGTGTAAAAACTGAAAAGCTACAAAATGCATTCAATAAGTATCTCCCTTCAGTACTGAAGGAAGACGCAAAAAAACCAGAAAAGAAGGTACTAAGTGAATCTACAACAGAAGTCACTGGAAACAAAGCAGAAGCTACAGCATCAGCTGACAGCAAGACAGCTGATATTGTTTACCTTCAAAAATTAGCCGGTATAAGTTAAGGAGACCGAAAATGGCAGACGCATTAATGGAAAATTGGAGCGAAACAAAGATCGCTCTTACTGACGGTCTATCTGGAACTAAAAAGAGTGTAATGGAAACAACACTTGAGAACACTAAGAAGTACCTCGCAGAGGCGGCTTCTACTGGTGCTACTCAAGCAGGAAACGTAGCTACACTTAACAAAGTTATTCTTCCAGTGATTAGACGTGTCATGCCAACAGTTATCGCCAACGAAATCGTTGGTGTACAGCCTATGACAGGCCCTGTTGGTCAGATTCACACACTTAGAGTTCGCTACGCAGAAGCGTTCAACTCTACAAGTGGTATTGATACCGCGGCAGGTGATGAGGCATTAAGCCCATTCAAAATTGCCGCAGGTTATTCAGGTGCCGCTACTGACAAAGGTGCAGTAACATCAGCACTTGAAGGTGATGCAGGTAAAAAGTTGAGTATTCAAGTACTCAAGCAAACTGTTGAAGCCAAGTCCAGAAAGCTATCAGCACGTTGGACATTTGAAGCCGCTCAAGACGCACAGTCAATGCACGGCTTAGATGTTGAAGCAGAAATCATGCAAGCACTTGCACAAGAGATTACTGCTGAAATCGATCAAGAGATCATTGCAAGTCTTTCAAGTTTAGCTGGTTCAGCCGCAAGCACATACGCACAAGGTAGTGTAAGTGGTACAGCAACATTTGTTGGTGACGAGCATGCCGCTCTTGCAGTGCTTATTAACAAAGAAGCAAACAACATCGCCGCAAGAACAAGACGTGGCGCTGGTAACTGGGCAGTAGTAAGCCCAACAGTACTTACAGTACTACAAAGTGCAACAACTTCAGCTTTCGCAAGAAGCACAGAAGGAACATTTGAAGCACCAACAAATACAAAATTTGTAGGTACTCTAAATGGCACAATGAGAATATATGTAAACCAGTATGCCGCTGATGATACAGTGCTTGTTGGATACAAAGGTGCAACAGAGACAGACGCCGCGGCGTTCTATTGCCCATATATTCCGCTAATGAGTTCAGGTACAGTACTTGACCCAGCAACATTTGAGCCAGTAGTTAGCTTTATGACCAGATACGGTTATGTAGAACTAAGCAACCAAGCTTCATCACTTGGTAATGCCGCTGACTATCTTGCAAAAATTGCTGTAACAAGCGGTCAACTTGCATTTACCTAATAGGTATTTCATTAAAACGAGGACAGGGCCTTTATGGCCCTGTTTTTGTTTGTGCAAACAAATAAATATGTACAGTAGGAGATGATCGATGGCAACAAAATTTAAGCAAAACCTAGACGTCACTGGAAATATTACTTTGACTGGACAGGTTAGTGCTCAAGGTAATGTTACGCTAGGAGATACAGATACAGATAGTGTAACATTTTCAGCTGATGTTACAAGTAATATTTTACCAAACTTAACCGCTACTTATGATTTAGGTGCAGACGGCAAAGCATGGAGAACTGTGCATACAGGAAATTTAGTATTCGAAGGTTCGAATGTAGATGGGAATGAAACTACATTTGGAGTAATAAATCCTACAGCAGATAGAACAATTAATTTACCAGATTCAACAGGAACAGTTGCCACACAAGAATGGGTAAATGGACAAGGTTTTGGAGCAGGTGCTGGAGGAAGTATAAACGGATTGAATGATGTTGACACAGCTACAGTTGCTCCTTCAAACGGACAAGTTTTAAAATGGAACGGTGCAAATTGGATACCACAAAATGACACAGCATCTAGCTACACAAATGCAAGTGTTGATGCACATATCAATCAAAGCACAGCTACAAACGGGCAAGTGTTAAGTTGGAACGGATCTGACTACGCATGGATTGCAAGTGGTAGTGGTAGTCTAAGCAATGTAGTTGAAGATACAACTCCACAACTTGGTGGCAATTTAGATCTAAACAGCAAAGATATTACAGGTACAGGTAATATTAATATCACAGGTAGTGCTAATTTTGGTTCAAATGATATTACTACCACAGGAAAAGTTTTATTTGCAAATGTGTATAATAATATAGGAGATCTACCAAGTGCGAGCACTTATCACGGAATGTTTGCTCACGTCCATGGTACTGGTGCGGCTTATTATGCACATGCAGGCGCATGGATACAACTCGCAGATAATAGTGCTTTAGCAAGTTATCAAACAACTGCTGGTTTAAATGGTGCTATCGATACACACTTAAATCAAAGCAATCCAACAAGTGGTCACGTACTAAGTTGGAATGGCAGTGACTATGCTTGGGTTGCAAACAGTGGTGGTGGAGGTGGAAGCACAAGTCCAGGTGGTTCTAATACACAAGTACAATTTAATGATAGTAGTTCTTTTGGTGGCGATAGTGATTTTACATATAACAAAACTACTAATACACTTACAGTTGTAAATCTTACAGCAACAAACATAACAACAACTGGTTCAGGATCACAAACAATTAGTGCTGGTGCAAATATAGAACTTAATGCTACAAATAGAGTTTTAGTTACAGATACTCCTTTTAGATTAGCAAGTATGACAACAACACAACGAAATGCTATAAGCAGTCCTGTAAACGGAGATATGATTTACAATAGTACTACTAACCAATTAGAAAGTTATGAAAATAGTGCTTGGGGAGCCACAGCTGGAAGTGGGGGCGGTAGTGGAGATATCACTAGAGTTAATATTACAGCAGGTACAGGTTTAACAGGCACACAAGATACAACGACAGGTGATCACACACAAACCCTTGCAGTTGATGTAGGTACAACAGCAAACAAAATTGTACAGCTAGACGGAACAGCAAAATTACCAGCAGTAGATGGATCACAGTTAACTAATATTAGTGGTAGTGGTATTGCAAGCGTAGTAGCAGATACAACACCACAACTTGGTGGTGACTTAGATGTAAATGGTAAAACAATTGCACATACATTCAATGTAGGAAATTCAGGAGCAAGTGATTATACGTTTAGTGATACTGGAAACATTTGGTTTCCTACAACTGAAAATGATCCTGTATTATATCTACGCAGAGGTGAACAATATAAGTTTGTTGTAAATGCTAGTGGACATCCATTTCAAATACGTACAGGAAGTGGTGGTTCAGCATATAATACTGGTGTAACAAACAACGGAGCACAAGTTGGCACAATTATATTTAAAGTTCCAATGTCAGCACCTGCAACATTGTATTATCAGTGTACAATTCATGGCGGAATGGGAAACACAATTAATATTGTATAGGATTAAAAAATGACAGTAATTAGATCAACAGCAGAAGTAAATTTTGATGCTACAACAAGAGTACAAGTAAACGATACAAGTTTACGTTTAGCAAATATGACAACTGTACAAAGAGATGCACTAACTCCTGCAAATGGTGACATGATTTACAATACAACTACAAATCAATTTAATATAAGAATAAATGGTGCTTGGACAACTCTTGCTACAGTAGAAGGTTTGGTTGACAGTGCACCTACAACACTTGATACACTTAATGAATTAGCGGCGGCACTGGGTGATGATCCTAATTTTGCTACTACAGTCACAAATAGTCTTGCAGGTAAATTATCACTGACAGGTGGAACAATGACTGGTGATATAGATGGAAACGGCAATAAAGTATTGTTTGCAAATGTGTATAATAATATTGGAGATCTACCAAGTGCTAGTACATATCACGGAATGTTTGCTCATGTACACTCAACTGGAAAAGGATATTATGCACATGCAGGTGCATGGATTGAAATGGCTAATCAATCTGATCTAACAACAACAAATACAAACGTAACAAACCTAACAAATAGTTTGGCTACAACAAATACAAATATTACTAATCTTACTAACAATAAACTGAATTTATCTGGTGGTACTATGACAGGAACACTTACACTGAGCGGTGCTCCTAGTAGTGCAAACCATGCGGCTACCAAAGCATATGTAGACAGTGCAGTAGCAGGTAGTGGCGGTGGAGGAGGAGCTTACATAGGGAACAACAACAATTTGCCTGCTGGAGATTATTTTGCTTGGAGACCAAATGCTCCAAACACGAGCTGGTATGTTTTTAAAGACGGAAACCAGAACGATAGAATTGCTAACGGTGGTAATTTTTCTACACAACTAGCCTTTACAGTTCCATCTGGTGGTTATGTAAATGTAGGAACAGGTGATTTTGGTTCAAGCTCAAGAGCGATATTCAAACTAGGATAAACAATGAGTGAAAAAGAATATATTGTAAGTCTAAAGAGAGATGTTGATGCTAGTAATTTCAAAGCAGAAATGACACAAAGCTCAGGTGACACAAATATTCCCAATCGCAGTGTAGATGTTGCTAACGAAAGATTATTAAGCACAAGAAACACACACTATAGTTTAACAGACGAAGAAGCAACACAACTAAAAAATGATAGTAGAGTTGCAGACGTACATATACCTCCAGAAGATGATGATACTTTAGAAATAGGATTACATGCAACACAAACTGCTGATTTTACAAAAACAACAAGTGACAGTGGAGACTATGTTAATTGGGGATTACGTAGATGTATAACAAACAGTAATCCATACTCAGGCAACACAGTATCTGGAGATTATACATATAACTTAGATGGTACAGGTGTAGATGTTGTTATTCAAGACAGTGGATTACAAGTAGATCATCCGGAGTTCAATGATGCAAGCGGAACTTCTAGAGTACAACAGATAAACTGGTATACTGAAAGTGGTTTATCAGGAACGCAAAGTAGTAACCATTATAGAGATTATAACGGACATGGAACACACGTAGGAGGAACTGCCGCAGGACTAACATATGGCTGGGCAAAAAATGCAAGAGTGTACGCAGTAAAAGTAAGTGGACTAGAAGGAACAGGTGATAGCGGTGGTATAGGTGTATCAAACTGTTTTGATGTAATCAAAGGATGGCACAACAACAAAGGTGTTGATCCTGCAACAGGATATAAAAGACCAACAATAGTTAATATGAGTTGGGGTTACGGTACATACAGCTATAATGTAACCAGTATAAATTACAGAGGCTCTACATATGGTGGTTGGACAGGCACTGGTAGAAATACTACATATGGAATAGTAGGAAGCTATAGAAGTGCAACTTATGGTTACAGAATGGGCACAAGAATAACTAGTGTGGATACTGATATACAAGAAATGATTGATGCAGGAATACATGTTTGCATTGCCGCAGGAAACTATTATCAAAAAATTGATGTACCTAGTGGCACTGACTACAACAACTATTTTGTTAGTAGCTCATATGGAACCAAATATTACAATAGAGGAAGTTCTCCCTTTGATGATGAAGCACTTATGGTAGGAAATATGGATAGCACTGTACACAGTGGCGGCTTAGAACAAAAAGCAAGTAGCAGTGAAAATGGACCTGGTGTAGACATATATGCACCTGGTACAAATGTAATGAGTACATGTAGTACAATAAACGAAATGACCAATGGAGATTATCCACCTAATTCTAGTTACAAGATTTGTAATATTAGTGGAACTAGTATGGCAAGTCCTCAAGTATGTGGAGTTGGTGCATTACTGTTACAAGCAAATCCACATTCAACACCAGCACAGCTTAAGGCACAATTAATAGCTACTTGTCAAACAAATGCTATATATTCAACAGGATTAGACAATGATTATGCAAACAGTCGTAGTATAAAGGGTGGAAATAATAGATTTTTAGTTAATCCTTTTGCAAGTGAATACAAGTATAGAATTCAAAATACATAACGTATTACGGCTAAATACTAGCAATAAGTTTGTGAGATACGTATGGCTGTAAATTTAGATCATCAACGCGACAGAATTAGTACTGCTAGTGGTAATATAACTATCAATACAGCTGGCAGTCTACGTATACCTGTAGGCAATACAGCCGCTAGACCACAAGGTGCTAGTGTTGCAACAGGTCAAATAAGATTCAATACACAATTAAATATTTTTGAAGGTTACAATGGCACTGCTTGGAGTAGTATTGGTGGCGTAAAAGATACTGATGGTGATACTTTTATCAACGCTGAACAAAGTGCAGATGATGATACACTAAGATTTTATACAGCAAATTTTGAAAGACTAACAATTAGTGATGCTGGTATTGTTAATATAACAAGCTCACAGCAGAGTACTAGTACATCTACAGGTGCATTAACTGTAGGTGGTGGTGTTGGAATTGTAAAAGATGTATTTGTTGGAGGTAACTTAGATGTTACTGGCAATATAACAGTTGGTGGCACAATTACATTAGGCGATGACGATACGGATAATATTAACATTAATGCAGATATTAACAGCAATCTTATACCTAATACAACTAACAATTTTGATATAGGTAGTTCAACCAAAACATGGAAAGATTTATTCATAAGTGGTACTATAGATGCAAGTGATAGTACAGATGCAATTATTCTTCCACAAGGCACAGATGTTCAAAGACCTAGTTCTGCACAAACTGGTATGTTACGTTTTAGTACAACAACTACTAAAGTAGAAGTATACAATGGTAGTGCATGGACAGAAGTAGGTGCTGGCGATATCACAAGAGTTAACATTACAGCAGGCACAGGCTTAACCGGAACACAAGACACGACTGCAGGTGATCATACACAAACACTTAACGTTGATGTAGGTACATCAGCAGGCAAGATTGTACAACTAGATAGTTACGGAAAATTACCACCAATCGACGGATCACAACTTACAGGTGTAGGAACAGTAACCGAAGCTTTTAAAAGTATCGCAGTCAGTGGTCAAAGTAATGTAGTAGCAGACAGTTCAACTGATACAGTCACTTTTGTTGCAGGTAATAATATTACACTAAGCACTGATCCTAGTACTGATTCAATTACCATTAATAGTACAGCTAGTGGTAGTGTTACAGAAGCTTTTAAAACAATAGCAGTTAGCGGACAAAGTGATGTAGTCGCTGATAGTGCAACAGATATATTAACATTAGTTGCTGGTCCTAACATGACAATTAGTACAAATGCCGCAGGAGATACTATTACTTTTGCCAGCTCTGGTGGTGGTGGCGGAGGCGGTGGTGGAGATATTACCGGTGTTAATATTACAGCCAGCACAGGTTTATTAGGTTCACAAAACACAACAACAGGTGACCATATACAAACACTTTCAGTTGATGTAGGTACAACAGCAAACAAAATTGTACAACTAGATGGTTCAGGTAGATTACCAGCACTTGATGGTAGTCAACTTACAAACTTGCCAAGTAGTGGAGGTAGTTCCACACTAACAGGTTTAACAGATACTAACATATCAAGTGCTATTGGTGGACAACATTTACAGTGGAACGGCTCTAATTGGGAAAATACCTTTAACTTTAGTTCAAGCGGAACAACATTCCTGTCAGGATTTTCTGTAAATCGGTTTATCGAATATAGAAATCGCTTAATTACAATTGGTTCAATAAGTTCAGGTGATACAGTAAATTTTCCAACAACTACTGGCAGTAGTGCGGCAATTGAATGGCAAGTAAACAATCCAGGTACAGACTTCGTTGCTAACATTACTCCAGGACCACTAAACATTAATAGATCTCAGTATTTTAGAATTATTATTGATAACACAACAGGTGCTACAAAAGGAAGTATTTCTGGAATAAAAAGAAATGGAACTACACAAACAGTAAACTGGCTTAACGGAGCACAACCGTCAGTAACTGGATCAAATATCTACGACGTATATGATATCTATTGCTTTAGAGGTAACGGTGGATCAGATGAAACTTGGTACGCTGAACTATTAACAGCTGGAGCTGGTACTGCTATAACAGTACAAGATGAAGGCTCGTCACTTTCAACAGCCGCTTCAGTCTTAAACTTTGTTGGTGCAGGTGTTACAGCAACTGGTACAGGTGCTACAAAGACAATTACAATCGCAGGAGGTGGCGGAGGTGGAGGATCAACTGATGCCTTTAAAACTATTTCAGTAGCCGGTCAAAGTGACGTAATTGCAGACAACTCAACAGATATATTGACACTCGTTGCTGGGTCGGGAATGTCTCTTAGCACAAATGCTCCTGCAGATTCAATAACATTCGTAAATGATCATACAACCTTTAGTTCATTAACAGATACTAATATATCAAGTGCTATTTCCGGACAACATTTACTTTGGAATGGTTCTAATTGGGAAAACACTTTTAATTTTAGTTCGAGTGGAACAACATTTCTTAGTGGATTTAAAACAAATCGTTTTATTGAATACAGAAATAGATTAATTACAATTGGTTCGATTAGTTCAGGTGATACAGTAAATTTTCCAACAAACAGTGGTAGTAGTGCGGCAATAGAATGGCAAGTAAACAATCCAGGTACAGATTTTGTTGCTAATATTACTCCAGGACCTTCGAATATTAACACATCTCAATATTTTAGAATTATAATTGATAATACAACCGGTACTCCCAAAGGTAGTATCTCAGGAATAAAAAGAAATGGCACTATACAAACAGTGAATTGGCTCAATGGATCATTACCATCAGTAAGCGGAAATAATATATATGATGTATATGATATCTATTGCTTCAGGGGAAATGGTGGATCAGATGAGACTTGGTATGCTGAATTATTGACAGTCGGTGGCGGTGGCGGAGCCAGTGATGCCTTTAAAACTATTTCAGTAGCAGGTCAAAGTGACGTAATTGCAGACAGTTCAACAGACACACTAACACTTGTAGCTGGTAGTAATATGACAATTACCACAAATGCCGCAGGCGATACTATTACTTTTGCCAGTTCAGGCGGAGGTGGTGGTGGAGGTGCAAGCGTATCTTATCAAAACAATGCACCAACAACCGGACTAAGCACAGGCGATTTATGGTTTGATACAGGCACTACTGGTGAACTTTATGTATACACAGGCAGTGAATGGATTAGCACTACTGGTGGTGCAGATGCCGCATTTATCCAAGTAAACTTTACTGGAAACGGTAGTAATCAATCATTTGATACGCAAGCTGGACAAGGCACAGTTAGTATGGTATTCTTAAATGGTGTACTACTACAAAGAACAAACGATTACACAGAATCAAATGGTATAGTAAGTTTTGTAAACACTCCATTAAATGGCGATCAAATTGATGTTGTTATTACAGGTGAGGTAAATGCACTAACACTTCCAAGTTTAGGTTTAGCAAATCACAGTTTAATAGTAGTTGATGCCAGTGGTAATGTAACAGTAGATAGTTTAAAAGTTAGTGATCTCACAGACAACAGAATTGTTATTGCAGGTACAGCAGGCGAGTTAGAAGATGATGCAAACTTTACTTTTGATGGAACAAATATGGTTGTCAGTACAACCGGAGCAATACAAGTACCAAACGGAACTACTGCTCAGCGTCCTAGTGCAGTAACAGGACAGTTTAGATTTAATAGTACACTTACACAGTTTGAAGGATATGATGGTTCAGCTTGGGGTAAAATTGGCGGCGGAGATCTAAGTATTGCTGGAGACAGTGGTACAGATAGTTTAGAGCTAGGTGTAGATACCCTAACAGTTAACAGTGGAACAGGTTTGACAACCACTGTAACAAATAATACTGTTACAATAGTCTTAGACAATACCGCAGTTACACCAGCAAGTTATGGTAGCGGAAGTGCAATTCCAGTCTTGACAATTGACGCACAAGGACGTATAACTAGTGCAAGCACAGCCAGTGTAAACATTGTCACTACAACAGATATAAGTGGTGATAGTGGAACTGATACAATTACACTAGGCACAGATACACTTAATTTTGAAGGCGATACAGGTATTACAACTACTGTATCCAATAACAAAGTTAGTATAGATTTAGATGACACAGCGGTTACACCAGCAAGTTATGGTAGTACAACTGCTATACCAGTAATTACAGTTGACCAACAAGGTAGAATCACAGCCGCTAGCACAGCAAGTTTAAGTGTCAATAAATTTGCAACTATCACAGTAACAGACACAGCAAGTGGAACTTTTGCACAAACAGGTAGTGTAAGTGCCGCTAGTGATAGCGACACACTAACATTTGTAGGTGGAACAAATGTAGACATTGATATCAATACAACAAGTAAAACAATTAAGATTGATGCAGTGCCTACCAGTGCATATTTACAGCATACTTTTACAGGTGACAATACAACAACTGTATTCAATACCAGTAATACAGCAATCAACGATACACAGATATTCATAAATGGTGTGTTGTTAGCAGACGGAGATTATTCAGTTAACACAGGAACTGGTGCTATCACGTTTGGTGTTGCTCCATTACTCAATGACGAAATAGTAGTCTACGCTTTTACAACAGACGTTAGTGTATTCAGTTTAAGTTCATTGGGAATTGCAAACCATGATAAAATAACTGTAGACAGTAGCGGTAATATCACAATGACTGCTAATGCAAAAATTAGTAATCTAGCAGATCCTACATCAGCACAAGATGCGGCAACAAAAGCATATGTTGATGCACAACTTACTGCACAAGATTTAGATATAGCAGGTGATGGTGGAACAGGTGCAGTAGATTTAGATAGTCAAAGTTTAACAATAGCCGGAACAACAAATGAAATAGAAACAAGTGCAAGTGGTCAAACAATTACAATTGGCTTGCCATCAGATGTGACCATTGGAAATGACTTAACTGTTAGCAATGATGCAACTATTACTGGCGGGTTAACTGTTGATACAAATACACTCAAAGTAGACAAAGCAAACAATAGAGTTGGTGTTGGGATTGCAACACCGTTAGAGAAATTACATGTAGATGGTGCAATTAGAATAGACGGAGTAAGCAACTTAGAAACAGTAAGCACTTCATTGTCAACAACCACACAGTCTGCAATAGATACTTTTGCAACAACAAAATTTAGAAGTTGCAAATATACAGTACAAGCAACTGACACAGTAAGTAACGAATATCAAGTAGTTGAAGTATTATTGATACATGACGGAACAACTGCATATGTGACTACATACGGTGTCATGTTTACTGGCAGTGCAGAGATTGTAGCGTTCGATGCAGATGTGAACAGTGGAAATGTTAGATTACTAGCAACTGGTGCTAGTGCAAATAGCACACAGTATAAAGTTACAAGAATAAGCACATTGGTATAATAATATGGCAGTAAAAGATTTTATAGTAAAACAAAATACTCAAATGGCAGGACATATTACTGTAGGTGGCTACTTAGGTGGTCCTGCGACCTTTATAATTGATCCTGCCGCAATTGGTGACAATACAGGTACTGTACAGATCAAAGGTAACTTACAAGTTGATGGTACCAACACAACTATTAATAGTGCAACATTAACAGTTGATGATAAAAATATTGTTGTAGCAAGCGGCGCAGGTAATGCCGCGGCGGCTGATGGCGCCGGTCTTACAATTGACGGAGCAAGTGCTACTTTAACTTATACAGCATCAAATGATAGATTTGCATTTAATAAAGAACTTACAGTAGCAAGAGTACATGGAAATGTAACAGGAGATGTAACAGGAACAGTATCAGATATTAGTAATCATAGCACAACTAATCTGTCTGAAGGCACAAATTTATACTTTACAAATGCAAGAGCTGACGCAAGGATTGCGGCGGCAGATACAGATGCATTAAGCGAAGGTTCAACAAACTTATATTATACAGATGCTAGAGTACAAGCAGTATCTATAAACAACTTAGTAGAAGACACAACACCACAACTTGGCGGAACACTTGATGCCAACAGTAATACAATTGATATGGGTACAAATATATTAACTGATACAAACCTAGGACAATTTATTACAGCATATGGTTGGGGTAATCATGCAAGTGCTGGTTACTTAACAGCATTAAGTTTAAACACACTATCAGCTGGAGTATTAGATACACAAAATGATAGCATTGCATTTATAGATGCAAATGACAGTAACAACAGCAAAAAAGAAACAGTAGCAGACTTTTTAACAGCTATTGCTGGTTCGGGAATAACTGTAAGCAGTGGACAACTTACTGCGAGTGCCACTGAAACTGATACATTAGACTCAGTAACTACCAGAGGTGCAACTACTACAAACGATATTAGTGTAAATAAAGTAACAAGCACAGTGTCCACAGGTACTGCACCACTAGTTGTAGCTAGTACAACTAAAGTAGCAAACTTAAACGCTGATAAACTTGACGACAAAGAATTTACAGACATTATTGCCGAAGCAACTGCACTGGCAATAGCATTAGGATAGAAAATGGCACAAGTATTTAAAAATTATACACAAGCATCAATAGGAACATCACCCGCAACTGTTTACACAGTACCAGGAGCAACTACAAGTATTGTAATTGGATTAAACTTAGC
>TARA_B100000963_G_scaffold92696_1_pt1 | contig 20141 bp, 16 predicted proteins | sample TARA_B100000963 | Tara Oceans TARA_B100000963 (sample SAMEA2622097) | marine metagenome | biome: marine biome (ENVO:00000447); feature: surface water layer (ENVO:00002042); material: "saline water (ENVO:00002010), including plankton (ENVO:xxxxxxxx)" | depth 5 m | reverse complement strand
AAAAAAGTTATATCTCTTTAGTCTAGCTGCCAAAGCAACCTTTAAGTTAAATTATATTTTGTTCGTATTGAATTCAAAATTTTTCCAAGCAAACATAATAACTTGGGCGAGTTATTAAATTTGAAAATTTAAAATTGAGGTTTGGACCGACTTAAATTTTTCAAGAACTAAACATCAGGAGATTTCTATGATTGCATTCGGTCGTCCCATTACTGACGAAAGTGAAATCAAAAATGTACAAGACGTTATGGAATCTGGAATTTATGTGCATGGCTCTAAGACGACAGAGTTTGAAAAAGAATTTTGCAAACGATTTGGATATAGTAATGCTGTGAGTGTAGCCAATTGCACAGCAGGACTTCATCTTGCCCATCATTCATTGACTAAATCAATTAATCCTCTGTGTAAGAAAGAATATGAGGTGATCTGTCCGGCAATGACACATGTGGCAACAGCTCATGCAATCGAATTAGCTGGCTTAACTCCGATATTTGTTGACTGTTGCGAAGATGGGAATATAGATGTGGAACTTATCAAGAAATACATCACGGATAAGACTATTGGAATTGCAGCAATGCACTTTAATGGAGTGCCCTGTGACATCAAAGAAATTGTAAAAGTTTCCTCTGAAAATGGCTTATATATAGTTGAGGATTGTGCTATCGCCCTGGGCGCTAAAGTGGATGGTAAACCTGTAGGTTCTTTTGGAGATGCTGGAGCTTTTTCATTCCACCCAGTCAAGCAAATGACTACGGGTGAAGGCGGTATGTTAGTAATGAACGATGCCTGTTTTAGAGACCAGTTAGCGTTGGAGCGTGCTTTTGGCGTAGATCGGGCGTTTAATAAACGAAAGACACCGGGGTTATATGATGTAACTATGCTAGGCTTTAATTACCGCATGGCTGAATTGCCTGCCGCGATAGGAGTTGAGCAGTTAAAGAAAATTGAATTATTTGAAAACCAACGTAAACAAAACTTTGCAACTCTAAAGTCTTGCTTTCAAGGTATCGATGGAGTGACAATCAAAGGTGGAGAAATGTCAGACGACCGGTCCTACTATTGCTTAATACTGCAACTTGAGGGCTGCACAGTAGTTGAACGAAATAAAATGATAAATGCCTTAAAGGAAGAGGGGGTGCAGACTAGTATTTATTATCCTCATCCCCTGCCTCGATTGAAATTTTATTCTGACACTTATGGATATAACCCTCAATTGTATCCAATCGCTGCAACATTTGCCGATGAATGTATAGCGTTTCCAGTGGCACCGCATCTTAATCAAGTTGACATGCTCAAGATTTCAAAAACTTTTAAGGAACTTCTGTAATGACTAAAAGTTATGTGGAAGTAAAAAATAAGCGAGTGCTCTTGATTGGTGGGGCAGGCTTTATTGGTCATAATTTGGCATTGGAGCTTCGAGCCTTAGGAGCCGAAGTAACGGTCGCTGATGGTTTTCATGTAAATAGTTTGTTGAATTTGGCTACTGAACCTGACGAAAGTCAAGATATGTTCATATATCAGGATTTTCTGTATGAACGCATTAATTTGCTACGTACATCTGGGGTCAATTTGGTTATTTTAGATGCTGCGAACCGATATGAGGTTGGCAAGCTTTTGAGCCAAGGTTTTGATGTCGTTTACCTTTTAGCAGCGGTTTCTCATGCGTCACGGTCAAATTTGAGGCCTGTGCTAGCTATAGAGAATGGCCTGATGCCATTTACAAATGTTGTCACCGAATTGTCCACACACAGCAATACACGTTTAGTATATATGTCATCTTCCACGGTCTACGGACATTTTACAAAAGATGCTGTTGATGAAAATGATTCTTGCAAACCATATGGCATTTACGCGCTTCTTAAACATGTAAGTGAGCAAATATTGGAAGAAACTGCTTTATACTCAGAGTTGAATTTCTCTGTTGTTCGACCATCAGCTCTTTATGGTGAGCGATGTATAAGTCGCCGTGTATCGCAGATTTTTCTTGAAAACGCTTTTGCTGGGCGAGATTTAATCTTTATGGGCGATGAAAATGAAAAATTAGATTTTACTTACATAAGAGATCTAGTTCAGGGTTTGATTTTATGTGGTTTTCACCCCAGGGCTCAAAGTGAGATTTTCAACATCACGTTTGGTGATGCGCAACCTGTTCTTAGATTATGTGACATTCTGAAAGATTTCTTTCCCAATATAGATGTACAGGTAAAAGAACGAAATCAGGCAACGCCCATACGAGGCACTTTGCTCAACGATAAAGCACGTGAGTTGATTGGCTTCAGCCCTGAGTGGTCTTTAGAACGTGGATATAGAAATTACATAAATTGGTATGTTAACCGCTCAAAACAACAAAAAATGATATTTAATTCAATTTCACAATTTAACGAATAATCATGTGTGGAATAACTGGTTATTTCGGTGAAGTGAACCATAGTGATGCTCTAGAGAGCAGTTTGAAGTTGCTGCGACATCGTGGGCCTGATGGTTTAGGAAAGTTTTTTACCAAGCCGACAAAGGAGACATTTTTAGGACTTGGGCATACCAGATTAAGTATCATGGATACTTCTAGCAAAGCTGAGCAACCAATCATTTCAGCTAATGAAGACAGTATTGTGATATTTAATGGGGAAATTTACAATTTCAAATATCTAAGGGAATTGCTACCGAACCACGAATGGCGTACAAGGTCTGACAGTGAAGTTGTTGTTGAGTTATTGAATCACTTTGGTCAATCGGCATTCGCCCTGTTTAATGGGATGTACGCCATTGCATGGTATAAAAAATCAACAGGACAGCTCGTTCTCGCTCGCGATCCATTGGGGATAAAACCTCTTTATTTGCATATTAATGAAAACACAATTATTTTTGCGTCTGAAGTAAAAGCGCTCGCCCCTTTTGGAATTGTGCCCGAAATTTGCCAAACAGATTTTTTGGAATTCTTGAATTTTGGATATGTACACGAACCCAATACTGGTTTTTCAAATGTGATTAAAGTTTACCCTGGTGAATATTTACTATGGGGAAACGGCGTGTGGTGTAGTGAAAAAATCGGTGCTTTTTCTGGTCCACCTGCAATTACAAATGATCCTAAACATCTGATTTTTAATGCTATAAAAGGGCAAAAAGACGCCGATGTTGCTTCAGGCACATTTTATAGTGGTGGAATTGATTCAACAGCACTGCTTGGAACGATAAGGTCTCGAGGTCTGTATATAAATTCAAATAAGGAAAGTGAAAAAAATATAGAGCTAATTAGGGCTCAAAAATTATCGAAAGAACTTGGTGTTGAATTAGAAGTTGCGGACTTAAATAGCGAACTGACAGTGGAACAATTTTGCGAACATGTAAGCATAATTGCCTCGAAGATTGAGGAGCCTATCTCAGACTACACTTATATTGCCTCCCAAAAAGTTGCCCAACTAGCACGTAAACGCGGATTTGTAGTCATGTTTTCAGGCATGGGCGGTGATGAGTTTTTTGCAGGATACCCTAGGTATGTATTTTTAGATTGGTTGTGGCTTTGCCGTTGGGCGGCTTTCTTTGCTCGGATTGCTATGAAACTGCCGGGTTTGCGAAAAGTTTTTGTTCAATCAAAAAAAATAGAGCGATTTATATCTTTCTTTTCGGAAAAGAATTTTGTGTGGGCGTATGCGCGCGTGATTGGATATTTGACTACAGCAGAAATAAATGAATTATTACAGGGAGATCCTGAGTTGGACAGGCGCAATAAAAAAATTCTGAAAAAACTTAATAGAATTGCTAGTACTGCTCCACAACAAGATCCATTGAGCAAGGCACTTTCGCTAGATCAAAAAGGCTTTTTGGCACACAACTTAATTGTGACTGATAAATCATCAATGCAGGAATCAATAGAAGTTCGTGTACCGCTTTTAGATCTATCAATTTTAAATGGTTGGTTTAAAAATACTAAGCTGCGGAAAAAATTTCCTAAGACGGGAAAAGTGTTACTGTTGAATTGTGTAAAAGAACTGTTTGGCCGGGATGTTAATTTTGGGAGAAAAGAGGGGTTTAATCCCCCATTAGAGGATGTAATATCAAAATTCACTCGTTCAGAATTAAAACAAATGATTTTAACTCCAGCTTTCACAAGCTTTCTCAATGAATCTCCTGTTGAACGCATTTTAGAGAATCACTTTTCAGGCAGAAATAATAACACTTACAAGATCTGGCAATTGATTTTCATATCAAATTGGCTTCAGATATGGTCCCCCAGTAAAAATAGCTGAGTTATTTACTCTGAGACAATACTTGCGTTGTAAAAGGAATTTATTTTAAATTGTCGAATCTGGGCCTTATCTGGCGTACTATCAGGCACCTTCGCCTAATTCAGATTATATATCGTGTAATTTTTAGGCTATACAAACCGCGCATATACTTTGGCGAAGCGGTGAAGCTAAGGGATTCGACGTCGGACTGGCACATACCTATTTGTGGGCGTCCTGTATTGACTGGCCCGGGCCAATTCTTGATATTCGGGCATCGCCATGATGTAAAAAACGAAGGATGGAATCCATCTCATCTTCCAAAATTATTATGCTATAACCTACATTATTTTAATGAGTTAAAAGTTCAAGATGTCAACGCTCGCCTGAAGTGGCATCAAGAATTAATTGCGCAATGGATATTAGAAAACCCACCTCCCCTTGGTAATGGCTGGGAACCTTATCCTACATCATTGCGCATTGTAAATTGGGTAAAATGGGCTCAATTACATCCTAAATTGGTTTCAGTGGAAATGGTAAATAGTTTGGCTATTCAAGCACGCTATTTAGAAAAGCGGCTCGAGTGGCATTTATTAGGAAACCATCTTTTTGCAAATGCAAAGGCGTTAATGTTTGCGGGATTGTTTTTTCAAGGAGAGGAGGCAAATCGTTGGGTAAATACTGGTGTAAGGATTATTTCCAGACAATTAATTGAACAAATTTTGCCAGACGGAGGCCAGTTTGAACTCAGCCCAATGTATCATGCATTAGCTCTAGAAGATATTTTAGACATAATTTCTCTTACAAAAAGGTATTCTTCTGGATTGACAGCCATACAAGCTGAAATAGTTCATGAGTGGTCTCGTTACATCAGTCCCATGTTAACATGGCTGAACGCAATGACACATCCTGATGATGAAATTTCATTTTTTAATGACGCGGCATTTGGTGTGGCGGCAAAAAATTCGGCATTAAGAGATTATGCTAGTCGTTTAGTTCAAAAGTTTTCAGAACCGATCAGCACTCCGTGTCATTCGCTGCCAGACAGCGGATATTATCGTTTACAGCGTGGTCAGGCGATAATAATTGCAGATTTGGCCTCTGTCGGCCCCAATTATTTACCGGCACATGCACATGCAGATACTCTAAGTTTTGAACTATCGTTGGCCACTCAACGTGTAATAGTCAACGGCGGAACAGGAACTTATGAAACTGGTTTAGAACGGAGCTTGCAAAGAGGCACAACTGCTCACTCCACATTGTGCTTGGATGGGGAAAACTCAACAGAAGTTTGGGCAGGTTTCAGAGTGGGCAGGCGTGCAAGTGTTTTTGATGTTGAAATTTTAGAGCAAACTAATGAAACAATTATAGAGGCGTCGCACGATGGCTACACTCATTTATTTGGGAGCCCACTCCATCGCCGTCGGTGGACTCTAACAGATAAAGGACTGAAGTTAGATGATTTTATACTTGGAAAGGGAACACATAATGTTGAAATTTTCTTTCATTTACATCCTGATATTGAGATAAGTTTGATAAATGAGCAAAGCGCAAGAATGTCTAGCAAAAATGGGGATCTTTCAGTTGACATGACTGTTTCAGAGAATGCCAAGCTCAATTTGATCAGAAGCGAGTGGCACCCAGAATTTGGTTTAAAAATTCCAACTCAAACCATATGCCTAACCAATTTGGCAACTTTGGATGCTCAGATATCCACAACCCTTATTTGGCAGGTGTAATATGGAAATTATGATATTAGTTTTTCACCTGAGTTTATAGTTTAATATTTTTTGACTTTCTAAATTTCATCGAAAAGGTTACTTCTTTGTTTATACAAATGTGGTCCCTTCGAGGAGGAGGGGAGAATGCCGCTTCTTTACATTAATTGCAGTTTTTCGAATTAGTTTTTTTTGGCAAAACAATGTTCAAGTCTAAAGCTCAATAAAGAATTCTTTATGAGAAAACCAGTTCATGAATAGGGTGAAGTTCGCATGAAAATTGTAGCTTATCAAATGTTTTTCCATAAAAAAATGTCAAGAGAATTGAGAGCTTCGGGCCATAACCTAATTTTCTTATCTTCAGAGCGTCGAAATGATGAAACAGGTATCATTGACTCCTTCTATAAAACGTCTTTTGAAGCAGAATTGGATGAGCGGATTCTAAACTCCATAATCCTGCGCTGTCGTTACCTTTCAGGGATTAATAACAAACAGGCTAGAGAAAATGTTCGAAAGATTTGGCACTGCTCAGAAAATTTCATAGTTGATAACGCCCCTGAATTAGTTGTTATGCAGGCTGTTGATAATTATGTGGCAGATATTTTTTGTCGACTTTGTGCCAAGCATAAAATTTCTTGTTTTCAGCCCCGTCGTTCACCTTTGCCTGGACTTGTCCGGATAACCAACGGGCTTGATACTCCAAAAATAAGAGATGTAGAAGAGAATGAAATTTATTCTGCGATAGAAACATTTAGAAACGACTTTAAGGCTTCTTATCAAAACATACAGAAAAGAACAAAATCGAAAATTTTGTTAAAGTTTCTTCGTGAGATCGCAAAGAAAATATTATTTTCTTATTGGAAAAGAAGACATTCTGACCCGCTCTCATTTCATTATAATGCAATATTTCCAAATGAGAACGCTATTACTATTACTTCTCTGAAGCAGCTTACCGCTAATTCATATTACGATGTAAAATTCGATCAAATTTTGAGTAAGTCAAAAAATTACAGAGATATTGTTTTTTGGCCACTCGCTATGTGTCCAGAGTCAGCAATCTGTTACATGAACATCGATTATAGACTGTCAGATTATAAATCTGTCATAAATAAAGTAACTGGCTCTGTTCCAGATGATGTTCTGCTCATTGTTAAAGAGCACCCTTCTGCAGTTGGATTTAGGCCTATAAGTCATTATGAAAGCATCCTAAGTAGGGAAAATGTTGTATTTGCAAGTATGGAAATTAGCACAGGTCAATTGATTGATATTTCAAAAAAGGTACTTATTAATACCTCAAGTACAACAGGAATAGAGGCGGCCGTAATTGGCAAACCAGTTTTATCACTTGGTAGTTGCCACTATTCAATGCAAAATATTGTTCACAACATTGACGATTTTGATGACTTTAATGATTGGTACTACAGGTTTCCAGCAGGGCAGGTTGCTGAACAAAAAATCAAAAAATTTGTCAGACAATATCTTGAAAATACGATCCAGGATGGAACTTGGGGCCCAACTGGTGATCACCTTGAAGGTTTCGGAGATAAGGTGCGAAAAACCTTGGAGGCTTGTGTCGCCCTATCTGAAAAGGGTTACGTGTCATCGTACCTAAACTCAGAGTTTGATAAAGCATGATAAAAGCTTTTAGCGTAAAACTCAATTGTGATGATGTAGTTAGTTAAGCGTTTTCAAAATTTGTGAGTCCTGATGCCTAGATCTGTTTACCTAGCTTATGCCACAGTTCTATCTGAAATGTTTGCGGTAATGCAGGCAATCATAAACACATTTGGTTTTTCGTTAAATTACATTTCTATTTTTACCTTTGCAATACTTGTGATTCCCGCTCTGTCTAAGTTTAATGCCAAAGCTTTTCTTATACTCCTTTTTGTTTTTTGCTTACAGGCCGTTAAAAGTGGTGTTATTGGGGTTGGCCCAGAGTTTGTGAAAACATTCTATTTATTATTTTTAGCAGCAATCTTAATACTTATGTCACAGAAAATGTACGTTGAGGACTTTATAGATGTTATCAGAAGGTTACGTTGGCTCATACTGCTTTTGGGTATTGCATATTTGTATTTGTGGATTGGATTCGGAACTTACAGAAATGCCAACACGTTCTCGTTAGCTATTATGTTATTCTTTGGTTTTCAAGGTCAGATGCGAAGCATCGCTTTACTTTTTGCCGCGACCACAAAAACAACTTATAAAATATTATTTTTTTCTCTGTTTGTTTCTTTTTTTGTCCGTTCAATCCAGCTTAGAACTTTGTTTATAGCAGTTTCTGCAGGGATTGGAGCAGTGCTGCCTTTGATATTAGCCAAACTTATAACACCTGAGACTCATATTTTTTCACTTTCCCATACTTATTCACTGGCGGAGCGTGTTTTAGAAACTAAAGCATTGTTATTAAATATGGAAAATAATTTCTTGGCTCTGGTTTGGGGCGATAGATTGGGATGGGTACTGGAATCTAATTTGATTGATGAGCGTGGGTACGTTCATTCAACCCATTTGTGGCTACTTAGAACTTTTGGCTTACCAATCTGGTTTGTAGGATTTTACTTTTTAGTAAAAACTGCTCGATTTGGAAGCCATGGAGTGTTTGGCATTCGAGCTGTAATATTGATGTCGTTTGCATTTTTTATGACGCTTTTTACTTCTCCCTTTTTGACGATGTTTCTGCTTTGTCGCGTCCGGAGTGGAATGTCTCACTAAGTTAGAGAGAAAACGGTTTTTGTCTTTTGTATAGGTCGTATTAGAGGTGTCTTTAGCACAAAAAATTTCAGTAACTTTAATGTTGTCATATATAAACCTTAAGCTTATTTTCTAGGGCCTGAGGTGTAAACAACCTATTATTGGGGGAAGTTTTGGCGAATAGAATAATAACTAGTTTTGTTCATGGATATAGTAATGACAAGCATTCACTGTCCGGAAACAGCCTGCCATGCCTAGCAGTTTTTGAGGATGGAAAATCAAAAATTAATGATTTTGAAAATCCTCGTAATATCAGCGAATTTAGAAATTGTTCGATGCCTATCATGGGTGAACCACCTTTGCAAAGTGCAAAGGATTTTGATACCCTGCCACGATTTGGTATGACTGGTCTAACATTGGCAAAAGACCATGTGTTTGCTGGGGGATGGAATGGTGTTTATAAATTAGACAAAACCACTTTAAAATGTGAGGGTTTTGTAACGCATCGTCTTATGAATGACCTTCATGGAATTACCTATTATGACGGTAAATTAATTACTATTCTGACTGGAAAAGATACCGTTGTTCTGACTGATGATCATGGAGACATATTAGAATATTACACAATACACGCAGACCTTTCTATAGTAAAAAATGACGAAAAGTTGATGGAATACGATTGGCGATTTCTATCTAAACAATTTAGAGGTGCTACGGGAATTTTTCATTTTAACTATGTTCAAATAATTGATGACGAAATCTGGCTAACAGCGCGCAATTTGGGCTGTTTTATAGTTCTCAATCTAAAAACGCAAACTTGTGAATTGCGAACAATCAATCAAAAAACAACAGTGCTTCTTCATGACGGAGCAATACACGATGGTTTTTTCTATTTTACATCCATTGATGGTAAGATAATCATTGCATCTAACAAGGAAGAAACTAATCCTCGCGAAAAAATAGATGATATATCACTTTTCAACCGTGATCTCAGTTCGCGCATAATTAGAATTGCCGATACTGGACTAGGTTATGAACCTAACTGGTGTCGTGGTATCGATGTAAAGGACGAAAAGATTGTTTGCACAATCGATGGTTTTTATGGGACCGATCTGGCATTTAAGGTAGCCGAGTTTGAAAATGAGACCTTTAAACGGCTTCACAGGGTTTCATGGTCGGATATAGGAGACGTAGCCGGTTTGAAGTTTGTAACCGGATTTGATGTAAAATTTCTTTGAGAAATATGAGCGCTTCACACGAAAATCTGATCGTTGGGTCACAATTTTCACGAATATTTTTGTTTGTGGTATCTATATTAGGCCCCGTTGTCAAAGTCCGTATTGTTGGTGAAGTTGCAAATCTTGATATTCAGCTTTTGTATATAGGGTATTATTTTGCAATACAGTTTTTTACGCCTTTGTCTGATTTAGGTGCTTCGTGGTCTTCCATAAGAAACCATCTCGAGAAGAAAGATAATTTCGTATTTTTTTTCTCTCCTGTCGGTGTGTTGTTTGGAGTTTTGGTAAGTGCTATTTCTCCAAATTTTGGACTAATAATTCTAATAAGCGTTGCAATGGCTTTTTTAAATTACCATCTGCAGGTATTCAGAATTTTGGGGCAAATTAATAAATTTTATATCTGTAAGATAACAAGGTTAACATTCGATTTGTTGCTCTTATTAATAGTAGCTAGTTTTTCAACAATTCTGGAAAATAATTTTATTACCTATGTGTTGTCGGCGGAGCTTTTTTCAATTTGTCTTGTTTTGTTGTTTTTGAAGCTGAAAAAAACGGATCAAATCACTTATATTTTTAAAAAAATATTTTTTTCCGGTTCCTATGATTACTCTTTTGTTGTTTTAAAAGTAATAAGAGCAAATTATGTAAGATTACTATCTCCGTTAATGTTTGAAAATTTGCAGTTTTCAAAATTCTTCTATTGTCTGCTTCTGTATGAGTTGGTTGTTCAATATGCGAATAATGAGTATCTCAAGAAAATAATCAACAAGGGGATTAATTTCAAATACGTATTCACTTTGGCTATTCTTTCGGTACCATTGCAGATATCTGCTTTATGGGCATTCGCACTGTTTATGACTTGGGAGTTTTCAATACTAGAATACGTTTGTTTGGCGTGGATGGGGTCGATAACAATATACTCAGTTTTTTCGTATAGGTTGGTTTACCTCGGAGCTTATGACACTTTTCGAAAAGTTATTTTATTGGATACCCTGCTAAAGGGGCTCATATTTGCATGCCTTCACATCTTTAATGCTACATACAATCAAATAATTTTAGGATTTCTTTTCAGTTATTTCATATGGTTTGGGTTGTTTGCAGTCGTCCATTATCGTGCTGAGGAAAAAAGTAGATTAAATGTAAATTGAGAAAAAAAAGTCTGAGATTTATTTTATTTTTCTGCTTTAATGTCTATTTGTGATATTCGAGATCCTCAAAATTTAGTTTTTTGCTATGAATAACATTTCTTGTGTAAGGTCCCAAATTTCTTCGTGGGATTTAAATTATGATTTCTCAGCGTACTAACATTATGTTTTTTCCTCTCGCGTGGCCAAGGTATTTAAAAGTGGCCATAGCCATAATGGTAGACGTAAGCATTTGCGTATTGAGTACTTGGATTGCAATTTATTTGCGCCTAGGGGAGTTTATTGCTCTTTCAAATATAAACCTTGTTGTCGTGGTAATACCAAGTTTAATGGCTATTTCAATTTTTTTTGTGTTTGGGCTCTACCGTGAGATATTTCGTTACAGTGGGCTAAAAGTTTTAGCCACGGTTTCTAGGGCTATATTTATCTACAGCATTTTTCATGCAACTTTTATTTCAGCAATTGGTATAAGTGAAGTTCCTCGGACGGTTGGTGTAATTCAACCTGTATTGATGCTTCTACTTGTAGGTTTGTCTCGGGTGTTCATAAGGCAATGGCTTGGTGTGAATGAGCGTTTGGATCCCAAAAATCGAAAAAAGGTTCTCATTTATGGTGCTGGTAAAGCTGGGAGGCAGTTGGCGAACGCCATTGAAAACAGCGCTGAATTGCTTGTTGCAGGCTTTTTGGATGATGATAAAAGCCTTCACGGTCAATCTCTGAATGGGTTGCAAATTTACGATCCAGCTAAGTTGATGGACTTATCCAAAAAGTATGGAGTAAATGATGTATATCTAGCGATGCCGACAGTTGGTGGGCGACGAAGAAATGCTATTTTAAATCGAATAAAGGATGCCAAAGTATCAGTGCGCATTTTGCCAAGTTTGATTGACCTTGCTGAGGGTAGGGTAACGGTTTCTGACCTGCGAGAGTTGGATATTGATGAACTTTTAGGTAGGGCGCCTGTTAAACCCAATCAAATTTTGATGGGAAGAACAATCACTCACAAAACAGTAATGGTGACTGGAGCAGGTGGTTCCATTGGCAGTGAGCTATGCAAACAAATTATTATTCTTTCCCCAGAAAAATTGCTTTTGGTGGAGCAGAATGAATTGGCGCTTTACGAGATTAATAAACAGTTAGAGACATATAATGAAGGAGTGTCTATAATTCCACTCTTAGCGTCTGTGCAAAATAAGTCTCTCTTGAAAAAAATAATGGAAAAGTGGCGGCCATCGACAGTTTACCATGCTGCTGCTTACAAGCATGTGCCATTGGTTGAACAAAATATTATTGAGGGGATAAAAAACAACGTATTCGGAACTCTCGCCCCTCTTGAAGTTTCAATTGAGTACGATGTTGACAATTTTGTACTTGTTAGTACCGACAAAGCAGTGCGCCCTACTAACTTGATGGGGGCAAGTAAAAGGTTGGCTGAGATGTCACTGCAAGCTAGAGCAGAAAGCAAGCCATTTACGACATTATCGATGGTAAGGTTTGGAAATGTGTTGGGTTCTTCAGGTTCAGTTGCTCTTCGTTTTCGTGAACAAATTAGGGCTGGGGGGCCAATCACACTCACTCATCCTGAAATCACTCGTTTCTTTATGACGGTTTCGGAAGCCGCCCAGCTTGTAATTCAAGCTGGGTCCATGTCAAAAGGTGGTGATTTATTTGTTTTGGATATGGGTGAGCCAGCCAAAATTCTGACTCTGGCTAAAAGGATGACAGAGCTTTCAGGCCTCACAATTAAGGACCAAAATAATCCTGATGGTGATATTGAGATAGAAATTATTGGCTTGAGGCCTGGAGAGAAATTGTATGAAGAACTTTTAATTGGCGACGGCGTTGAAAGTACCTCTCACCCAAAAATTTTGAGAGCAAAAGAAGAGTTTGTCAGCTGGGAGGAGTTCACAGATGAGATGGTTGTTTTAAATGAAGCGATTAATCTCAACGATATTGTGGGAATCCAAGCTGTTTTAAAGCGATTGGTAGATGGTTATCTTCCTGAAGAACAAGTCGCTGATTTGACACTTAATTGAATTTGATAAAATTCTATCTTTTTCGTCATTTCCCCTTGAAGCGTGAGATTGGCTAAACAAGAAATTGTTTGATTTCATATCTGCCCCAAGATCAGGTCCAGACTTTCTTTAGCATCCCCGTACAACATGCGTGAATTATCTTTGAAAAATAAAGGGTTTTCAATGCCTGAATAGCCTCGGCCCTGTCCTCGTTTTGAGATTATTACCTGGCGAGCGTTCCACACTTCCAGAACAGGCATGCCCGCAATAGGGCTGTTTGGATCTTCTTGAGCAGCTGGGTTTACAATATCGTTGGCACCTAATATCACTACCATATCAGCATCAGGAAAGTCATCATTAATTTCGTCCATCTCCAGCACAATATCATAAGGTACTTTGGCCTCAGCCAACAGTACATTCATGTGGCCAGGTAGGCGGCCAGCAACAGGATGAATAGCAAAACGGACTTGTTTACCTGCGTTACGCAGGCGGCGGGTCAACTCAGACACAGTAGACTGGGCCTGTGCCACCGCCATCCCATATCCAGGCACAATAATAATGTCATTCGCCTCTTTTAGGTCAGCTGAAACTGTAGCGACATCCGTCGCAAGCATCTCACCTTCAACTTCCATCTGTGGTCCAGTTGTGGCGCCCCAGCCGCCAAAGATAACAGAGATAAAATTCCGGTTCATTGCTTTACACATAATGTAGGACAGAATTGCTCCAGAGGCTCCAACAAGCGCGCCGGTGACGATAAGCAAATCGTTTCCCAACAAGAAGCCGGTTGCTGCGGCTGCCCAACCTGAATAGCTGTTCAGCATAGAAACCACGACAGGCATATCAGCCCCACCAATGGCCAGAACCATATGCAGGCCAAAAATAAGAGCAATCGCTGTCATCACCCACAAGGTCCATGATCCCGCATGGCTCATATACAGATAGCCTAGATAAATGCTGACCAGGACCATGCCTACATTCAGCGCATTACGGCCCGGAAGGGTCACGGGCTTGCCATCCAGTATACCTGACAGCTTGCCGTATGCGACAACAGATCCTGTAAAGGTGATCGCGCCAATAAACACGCCAACAAAAATCTCCACCTCATGGATTATTTTTTCCGCGCCTGCCAGCCCTTCAGGCGGCACGATATCGGAATTAATGCCGATAAAAACAGCCGCAAGACCAACAAAGGAATGCAAGGCAGCAACCAGCTGCGGCATGCCTGTCATTTCTACCCTCATAGCGACAATACCGCCAATCACTGCGCCGACAACCAGTAAAGGCAACAAGCTAGATGTAATGGTTACGGCCGGGCTAAAAATTGTTCCGATAACCGCGATCGCCATTCCGACAATGCCGTACCAAACAGCGCGTTTTGCACTTTCTTGGCCAGACAGGCCACCAAGCGACAGAATGAATAGAACGCTGGCTGCAATATAAAGAGCTGTGACAATATTCTCACTCAAAATCATTATCTCTTATCCTCATTAGCTCTTCTGGAACATCGCAAGCATGCGGCGGGTCACCATGAAACCGCCAACAATATTGATTGTGGCGATTAGTACAGATATCGCAGCCAAAATGTCCACCAAATTATTAGGCGATCCGAGCTGTAGCAGCGCCCCTATGATGATGATGCCAGAAATAGCATTTGTGACCGCCATCAGCGGCGTGTGCAGAGCGTGGCTGACATTCCAGATTACCTGGAAGCCAACAAAACAAGACAGGGCAAAGACAATTAAGTGCTGCATGAAGCTGGCTGGCGCATAAGCACCGATTAACAGCATGAACAGGCTGCCAATCGCCAGCAGTCCGGCTTGACGCCGGCCGATGGCGCGTTCTTTTTCTATCTCAAGAGCTGTCTTCTCTTCTGCGGTCAGCTCAAGTGGCTTTGGTGCGGTTTCAAGTTTTCCTATCGCCTGAATCTTAGGCGGCGGCGGCGGAAAGGTTACCTTTCCTTGATGACAGACGGTGGCCCCGCGAATAACGTCATCATCCAGATTGACACTCAGTACACCATCTTTTTCCGGTGTTAGGTCATCTAGCATATGGCGAATATTTGTTGAATAGAGGGTCGATGACTGGGCAGCCATCCGGCTGGGAAAATCAATATAGCCAACAATCTTTACGCCATTGTCACTCTCAATGATTTTATCTTTCTTGGTTAGGTCACAATTGCCACCCTGTTCGGCAGCCAAATCAACTACAACTGATCCTGGCTTCATCAATTTCACCATTTCTGCTGGCCATAATTTGGGAGCAGGCCGACCGGGTATCAATGCTGTGGTTATCACGATGTCAATTTCAGGCGCTTGTTCACGAAACAGCTGCATCTCCTTTTCTATAAATTCTGGTGAGGCTGGTTTGGCATAGCCACCTTCCCCTGAGCTATTTTCCTCAAATTCAAGCATCAGGAATTCAGCACCCATTGATTCGATCTGTTCTGCGACCTCTGGGCGCACGTCAAAAGCCCTCACAATTGCGCCCAGTGACTGGGCTGTGCCAATCGCTGCCAGCCCAGCAACACCAGCACCAATCACAAGAACTTTTGCAGGCGGCACCTTGCCAGCAGCGGTAATTTGTCCGGTGAAAAAACGGCCAAAATTGTTACCCGCTTCAATTACCGCCCGATAGCCAGCGATATTGGCCATAGAAGACAGCGCATCCATCTTCTGAGCACGCGAAATACGTGGTACCATGTCCATAGCCAAGACCGTTGCACCGGTTTTATTGACGTCTTTTAGCAGCGATTTATTTTGTGCAGGCCAGAAAAAACTAATCAGGGTTTTTGATTTATTAAGATATTTAATCTCTGTGTTATCAGGGCTAAGAACCTTGACGACCACATCAGAAGAGTCCCAAAGCGCCTTCGCACTGCTGACGACTTTAACACCCGCCTCGTTGTAATCCTCATCAGAGAAACCAGCCTTAGCGCCAGCCCCTTTCTGAATTAGGCATTCGTGGCCAAGCTTTTGAAGCTGTTTTGCGCTCTCGGGGGTTAGGGCCACGCGGGATTCTGCTGATTCGCGCTCTGCCGGGCTACCGATTTTCACTAGTCTCTCCTTCATAAAGGTTCACGAAAAGAGTTTAGACAACACTGTAAACCTTTTTAATGACGTTACTCTTCCCACCTTCACTCTGTCATTAAAAATATCATTTGCTCTGTTGTTCGATACGATAAAACCGCGATTGTGGAGCAGTCCTGCACATTTTTGGAAATTTTTTAGGGTCATCTGAATCAAATGATACAAACAGGCAGCATCACACAAAAAACCACCAGCATGAATGATGGTGGTTTCAAAAAATCATCTGAAAAAAGGCTGTAATTTGTGGCCTAATACCCCTCACGCTCCATACGCTTTCTCATTAGTTTCCGGACACGACGGGTTGATTCAGCAGTCTCACGGGCCCGTCTTTCAGATGGTTTTTCGAACGCACGACGGTTTTTCATTTCCCGGAACAAGCCTTCGCGTTGCATTTTCTTCTTCAATACGCGCAGTGCTTGGTCGACATTATTATCTCGAACAGCTACAAACAATGTATATCTCTCTCTCGTTTCGTTGCTTGACTATCGATTTTTTGTGCTCTAGCACCCTATGAGGCGCAAATATTAGCATGAACAAAACAAAAAAGTAAAGTATTGTTTGCCCCTTTGCCATTTCGCTGCAAAGAATTATATAATAGATAGTTAAAATAACTAAATTAAAATGTAGGATATCAAGAATGGACGCGGAACAGAAAACTCCCGAACATATCCCGAACGATGTTATTGAGGCAATTTTGAATCATATTCCTTTTGATGGCTGGAGCACAGCTAGCCTGGAGATGGCGGCTGCCGATTGTGGATTAAGCGAGGTTGAAATGCGCAGTCTGTTTCCGGCAGGTATTGTTGATGCAATAGCTGCTTATGGCGCTTATGCTGATCAGAATATGATAACAGCTTTTCACGGCCAGGATGCGGCAGATATCGCTGTTATGCCAGTTCATATGAAAATCCGCTCTCTAATTTTAATCCGATTTGAACAGGCTGCACCATATAAAGAGGTTGTGCGACGAACATTGGCTGTGCTTGCCCGCCCGCAGCACGTAAAGTTGGCATCTCAGCTTTTATATAAAACAGTTGATGAGATGTGGCGCGCGGCCGGTGACACTTCAACAGATTATAACTTCTACACTAAACGGGTGACTCTATCAGCCGTTTATAGTTCTACGCTTCTGGCCTTTTTATCCGATAATTCTTCTGATTTGGCAAAGACAGAAGCGTTTCTAGACAGGCGATTGGCGGATGTAGCGAAGCTGCCAGAGATGGCGCGACCTGCCAGAGCCTTGGCAGATATGGCCATGCGTTTTGCCGGCCCGTTCATGCGTGGTCGCCGCGCACGCTGAACTCAAACTCTGCTTTATACTGACTCCACCACCCTTGATTTCCATATCATGTTCAGGTTTATAGATGATCAGGTGCCCCTCTGATCAGGGCTAGACAGACCAAAGCGAGTAAACTTATGCCAATAAAGGTGCCTGACAATCTGCCAGCGATGGAAACGCTGACTTCTGAAGGTGTTGATCTGATCACAGAACAGACCGCTGCCCGTCAGGACATCCGTCCTTTGCGCTTGCTGCTTTTGAATTTGATGCCAAAGAAAAAAGATACAGAAATCCAGTTTGCCCGTTTGTTTGGCAACAGCCCTTTGCAGGTAGATATGCTACTGATGACGACAGCCAGCTATACGCCGCGCAATACAGAGCCAGCTTATCTGCGACGGTTTTACCGCCAGCTAGATGATGTGCGGGGTCAATTTTTTGATGCGCTGATCATTACAGGTGCGCCGGTTGAAACCTTGCCTTTTGAGGAGGTGCAGTACTGGCCAGAGCTGGAGCAGATTATGGACTGGTCTCGCAACCACTGTTTCAGGCGGCTGGGAATTTGCTGGGGCGCGCAGGTGCTGATGAAACATTTTCACAGCCTTGAAAAATACCAATTGGCCGACAAACTGTTCGGAGTGTATGACCATGCTCTGCCGCTGGAAAACAGCCGCCTTATGCAAGGCTTCACAGACAGTTTTCCGATGCCTGTTTCGCGCTATACTTATAACAAAGAAGATGAGATAATCGCAGCTGGCTTGTCTGTTCTGGCTAGATCAGATAAAGCAGGCGTGGGTATGGTGCGCTGCCCGTCTTCAGGAGATCTCTACGTACTGAATCATCTAGAATATGATGCAGATACGTTGGCAGCAGAATATCTCCGTGATGCTAATTTAGGGCTAGATCCGGCCCTGCCAGTGAATTATTTTCCCAGTGATGATGTGGCCCATGCCCCAGTGAACAGTTGGCGGCCTTTCGCCTATTTGCTGATGGCAAACTGGCTGAATGATTTGTATCGCGATACGCCTTACGCGCTGGAGAGTTTAAAGGGTTGAAGATGGATAAGGGATTACATCACCCTAGCTCCCAGGTGACATGACCCATTTTGCGTCCGTTTCGCGCTTCTGTTTTACCGTATAGATGAACAGCCTTGTTCGCATCGGCATAAAGAGCAGGCAGGCGGTGCAAATCTTCACCCAGAAGATTATCCATTTGCCAGCTGCCGCGTGCAGAGGTGTCGCCTGGACCGAGCCCAGCAATAATACGCACAAGCTGGGTAAACTGGCTGGTTACACAGCCTTCGATTGTCCAGTGAAATGAATTATGTGGTCGAGGGGCAATTTCATTAAAGATAATGTGACCTGCACGACTGACAAAGGCTTCCATAGCCAGAATTCCATTCAAATTTACCGCCTCAGCAAGAGCAATGGCAGCGTCTGCGCCGTCTTTCAAAGTTGATGGGCCAAGGCTGGTAGCAGGACCGATGGTGGTTGCAAGTATGCCGTTTTTATGTGTATTCAGGGCAGCTGGAAACACCCCTGTCTGCCCTTTTGCATCGCGCCAGACCAGAAAGCTGACCTCAGCTGCAAAATCGATTAAGGATTCCAAAATCGCTTCATTTGTATTCATATCGTTCCAGCAGGAGGCTGCATCATCACCTGTGGCTACACGAATCTGGCCTCTCCCGTCATAACCCTGCTCAGTTGTTTTGAGCACGCCGTTGCCTTTTAGGTCACGCAAGGCAGAGGCTAAATCATCTGCTGACCGTGCAACCCAGAATGAAGGTGTCTGTATACCAAGGTGCGCAGCTAGTGTTTTTTCTCGTAAGCGGTTCTGGGCCAGATGAAGAGCGTCATGCCCGGGCGAAACAGGGCAAAAGGCAGCCAGCATGTCCATGGTTGTGGCAGGCACATTTTCAAATTCTGAAGTAACAGCATCTATTGAACGGCCAAAGGCGCCTAGCGCATCTACATCAACATAATTTGCCTGTGTGAAGGTCTGTGCAACTTCTGCAGCAGGGCTGTCTTTTGCGTCCGGGGCAAAAATATGAGCGTGGATACCCATCTGTGCAGCAGCGACTGCAATCATCCGGCCCAACTGCCCTGCTCCTAAAATCCCGATAGTTTTTATTGCTGTCATGAAAGATAAGGCCTGTCCTAATTGCTAGACATGTCAGGTCGTTCAGCAACAGCATCTGTTTGTTCTGAGCGCCATTTGTTCAACCTGTCCTGCAGAGCCGTATCTGATAAGGCCAGAATTTGAGCTGCCAGCAGCCCTGAATTCTTTGCCCCTGCAGTGCCAATGGCTAAAGTGCCAACAGGAACACCGCCTGGCATCTGCACAATCGAGAGCAGTGAGTCCATGCCTTTGAGAGTTTCTGTTTCAACAGGCACGCCCAAGACTGGAACAGTTGTGTGGGCAGCGATCATGCCAGGTAGATGCGCAGCCCCACCTGCCCCGGCGATAATCACCTGAATGCCGTTTGTCACTGCTGATTTGGCAAAAGCTGTCAGCCTGTCTGGTGTGCGGTGCGCAGAGATAATTTGGACATCACAGCCCACATCAAGCGCATCAAGCATGGTCTTTGCTGCCTGCATGGTTGGCCAGTCTGACTGGCTTCCCATACAGATCACAATAGGTGTCAGGGTTTGGGGCTTGTCTTTCATTTACTTCTCGGTATTTATGTGCCTTTGTAACAGGTCAGCTGGCCATAATGATAACGCATCATTCCACAAATAGCTGGGCTTAA
>TARA_B100000963_G_scaffold272209_1_pt1 | contig 20183 bp, 18 predicted proteins | sample TARA_B100000963 | Tara Oceans TARA_B100000963 (sample SAMEA2622097) | marine metagenome | biome: marine biome (ENVO:00000447); feature: surface water layer (ENVO:00002042); material: "saline water (ENVO:00002010), including plankton (ENVO:xxxxxxxx)" | depth 5 m | reverse complement strand
GAATACCTGGTCTGGAGTAGACTCGTCACCGTCCGGTATCATAGCAGCCGCATTACCTCCTAGCACAACACCTTTAGGAGCATTAGGGTCTGTAGCTGCTCTTGAGCTACCACGCCCCGTACGAGGGGTATTAATCAGTGGGATAGCATCGTTATAAATTCGATCTGAAATTGTTCTTGCTATAGCTGCTTTTTCTTCCGGAGGCAAATCCAAGAACGGTTTTTTATGTAAAGCACGAGCCATCTGATCCATTTCAATGCGACCTTCTGGTGTATTTCTGTAAGCAAAGAATGCACGATAGTTATCATCCGACGTATCCGGTGTTAATTTATCCGGGTCTCCGCCAGGGCCATACACATATTCTGAAAGCGCTTGCTTACTATCTAATACATCGGTACCAACATTACGGAATACAGCTTGGTGAGCTTTTTTATAGTCAGGCTCTTCGGCTACATAGCTGTTAAACTGAACAGGATTATCATTTTCATCAAGGCTCTGGAACTCTTCCGGTCGAGGCCCAACTCCAATTGTAGTCTTACCGTTAGCAATCAGCTGAGACCTGCGCTGCTCATACTTTTCTAAGTCCTTGACGTTTTGTTGGATTTGTGCAAAGCGAGGATCTATTGCTAAGGCTTGAATTTGCTTGCGAATGCTACGAGCATAGCCAGGTACATTGTTTTCCTCGGCTGCCTGTTTGCTCATAGCTCGTAGTTTACCATACTGCTCGTCTAGAAACGCTCTACCGCGTTCATCTCCCGGAGCAAGATTTGCTTTTTGCTCATTCAACAACGCTAATGATTTAGTCGTAGCTGTCTCCGTTGCAGCAGTAATCCTATCTAATCTGTCATAGGCACGTGACATTGCTTGGAGAGGAATAGCTCCTTCCAACGCACTGCGATATGGCAGCAGATTAGGTCTTTGAATTCTTTCAGCCATTATTGTCACGGGTTTTGTTCTTCTTCAACACTTTGAGGCAATCCGTATTGACCCATACGGCCAACTTGTTCAATTGCTAAAGATTGTTGTGGGAAGTAAATATTTTTTAGATAGTCTTGCGCAAAGTTTGCTCCTACATCTAACGGGGCTTGACGTATATCTGCTTGAGCCTGCGTCATATCATTACGAAATGTACGAGCGTCATTAAGATATTGGTTTCTCAATGCGTTATTACTTTGACGCATCTGAGCAGCCAAAGCATCATAGCTTCGACGAGCCTGTTGACGAGCGGCGTTATCTGCCGTTTGCAAACGCTGCTCTTGACGGAAGCGCTCACCTAGTAGACTACCACGCATAGCAGCACGAGCAGTTTCAGACATACCATCTGCTCGAGACATAGCTTGAGTAGAGTCACGCACATCTTGCAACTGTTGCCCAATTGTGCTTTGGTAATTAAAAGCAGGAATATCTGTAGTAATTGGAGCTACAGGCGCTTGCATTTGTTGTAATGCCCTGCCTTGTATAGCTGCACTACCCAAAGCTGCAGCAGCCGGAATACCCATCATCAAATTACCCCGCCCCATATTGAAGCTAAAGGTATCTGGCGTCATAGATGCTGTGCCATCTGTTGTTGTCCCTGTGCCCGTTTGCCCTTGGACAGGCGTTTCTCCGTCTTCGAAACGAGTTTCTAGACCATCCCCAGTGCTGACTGTATTTTCAGGAACAGGTGGCTGACCTCCAACAAGTTCCGGCCTATTTGCTACAGAAGGAACTGTAACTGGGTCAGAGGCTGGTGCCGGCATAGTAGTATTACCAACTTGCACATTTACAGGATTGACATTTACAGGATCAACCTCCGTATTTCTCATCAATGCCGGAATACGATTAGCAGCTTCAACTATACCTGCAGCTTGTACCGGCAGTCGTTGTAGCGGACTAAGGGTTAAAGGCTCTGCAGCAGCATTATAACGCTGATTAAATGTAGCCAGCTCATCATCTGCTACGCCTGCACGACCACGTGCATTTAATCTACGGGCGTTTGCCGCTTGCTGTTGCTTAAGTGCGGCATTATCTGCAGCTTTTGCCTTATCAGCTTTTGCTTGGGCTTTGGCTGCTTTACCTGCAGCTTTATCTGCCTTTGCTTGCTTTGCACGAGCTTGAGCTGTTGACGTAGCATTAGCTACCTCATCTTGTGCTTCCGCCGCTTTCTTCTGGAGGTTCGATGCTTTCAAATCTGCCTTGCCTGCTTTGACAGCAGTACCCGTAGATCCTACACGAGTTGCTCGAGCAGCTTGGTAAGCATCTTCTGCTTTATTTGCAACCGCAGTAGCATCGTCTGCTCCTAAATTCAATGCCCGTTTTGCATTTAAGAAAGATGCATAGCTACCTGGAAAATCGCTAGGCCTACCACGGAAGATATTACGTATAGCAGTTGGAGACTTAAATACAACAGGAGAAAGCTCTATGCCTAGTGTAGCAAAGTGTGCTGCTTTCTGTGCGGGAGTGTAGTTAGGGTTATTAGCTACCTCAAAAGCATTTTCACGATCAGTAAGGCCCAAATCCCCTGTAGCACCCATTATACCACTAGAGATGCCTCCAGCAAGTGAAGCAGACCCTAAGAACCCAGGTGCATTATATATTGAACCCCGAGCAAACTGACCTCCTACAGTATTCAGCGCAGTACCAAACTCTCCTGCAGAGGTCAATGCCCGTGCACCTAAATTAGTAGCAGCTTGCGCCGCTCGAGCAACTGCGGGAATTTGAGACAACCCTGTACTTGCACCTAAAGTACCTAGCGCTAGGCCCGTATACAAAGTAGGCTGCAAAAATTTACGCGCAAAATCATCAGTAGCCTCATGAATACTACTAGTCATATCCATCCCCCGCCTCAAGAAATCTTCCCCACCAGCATTGTAATTGTCATAATTGATTTTATCAATCATGCTCGAAAAGATGGGACGTCCCTGACCATCACGACGCCGCTCTGTAACTACAGGAGCTGCTGGTAGACCTATACTACCCGCAGTACTAAAAAAGCCTCCGTCTTCCACTCCAGCATCTGGAAAGAAAGACAATGATTTACCCGGGTTAGCTTTCTCAGCTTCTTCCAACTTCTCCATAAACCGGTCTGCTGAGATATTAGTCTCAGGAGTCCAACCCATAGAGCGTGCCATAAGCTCATTGTCACTAGGCTGTGCTGGCGGTTGTGGTGCTGGTTCTTCTGTTACAGTAGCCGCAGGTTCTTCAGGAGTTTGTGCAGGAGCCTCTGGCGGGTTTGGACTAAAGGCCTGATTGTAAGCAGCACTATCGCTTACAGCAGGTATAGCAGTTTCAGTAAAAGCTTGCATCTTAGGCATGCTTACACTGTACTGATTATAGTTTTTAGCCATAAACTCAGAATCCTGAGCTTTTTTCTTGCTCAAAGTTCCACCACTCGCAATAGTAGCATAGGCACCATTTAGAGCTTGTTGTAGCTGTTCTGGAGATGGGTTTGATTCTGAAACATCAAAGTCTAGATACTTAGCAACACCCCCTCCACTTGTAGAAGTAAACCAACCTGCAACTTGTCCAGCAATAGCCTCGTCTAATAACAAGTCAGGATTTTCTACCAAACTGTCATTTCCAAATATTGCTTGACTAGCACGTTTGTAGTTGCCCTTACCAGTTAGCTGTATAAGACCTCTGCCTCTATACTTGTAGCCATCACCTGGTGCATTATTACCTGTGGCATTTTCATAAACCAAATTGAAAAATGCCTCATCATCTTTCTTTAGCTTATCAATCTCAGCATCTGTTTTATCAGCTAAAGCTTCCTTAAATCTTTCATTAACGCCTCGAATATCTCCAGCAGCCGTATTCCTATACGATCGTTCCACAGCCATAGAATCCCCTCCCGACTCTTTGCTTGTTACACTAACTGCAGCTAGAGCTATCGCATCACTATAGCCAGCTTCGTTTTTCAGATAGTTAAGCATATCAAGTTGACCCTTAGTCAACCCTGTTTCACTAGACACAGACGCACTAACTTCTGGTGGTAAAGTTGGTGTACCTCCTAATACCATTTGACCCATCTGCGGCTGCTCCATTTGCATACGCATAGTTTCATTCTGCCCCTTTAAAGCCTCTAGTGCTGCATAGCCCTTTTTCATATTCATGCGAGCAGCATTAGCCATAGGCCCTACAGGGTAGCGACTTAGTGTTTCTTCCTGCTTAGCAAGAAACTTTGCAATTTGGCTTGCTACTTCAGCAGGCGTTTGTTTCGACTTTTTCTTGCTCATGAGATCATAGATAAAATAGAAGATGGGTCAAACCGCATCTCTTTAGCGTCACTAAATACATAGGGACTATCCTGTACTTGACCCATTTGGTCTACAAAGGGTTCGGTTGCGCCACGTGTAGGTATACCGCCCATTTCGTGAGACGGGCCTGCACCTTCATACAAGTTGTTACTCTTACGCTTATAGGTGCCTTGTCCAATAGCGATTGGAGGATCATTAGGCCCTGCTAAGATTACTTCGCTTTTTTCTGTTTCGTAATCAACTGAACCTCCATGTTCATAGTACCCAGCACCAATACCATTTTGATCGTAGGTGCTCAATACCTGTGTGCTAAAGTTCTTTGCAGAATCTTGATTTGCTGCCGTCCTTTCAGCTTTTGCCTCTTCTAGTGCTTGTAGATATTGATTCTTTTCTCGATGATGATTAAGTAAACTCTTACCTAAACCAAAAGCTCCACCAATAATAGCCCCAGGTAATCCAAACTGTGCTCCCATACCTGCTCCTTCTAGTACGCCCCCAAATCCATCGGCTAAGGAAAAAGCGTCTGTGGGTCTAGAATCCGGATTTTGTGACAAAGATCGAAGTAGACTTCCTGCAGTACCAAGTCCTGCTCCTAAAGCAGCACGGTTAGCATTTATCTTATTTTGCTCTTGAATCTGATTCATCAACTCAACCCCTGTTAAGTCTTGAAATATTTGACCGCCTTCTGAATATTTAGGGACGTTACGTCCACCATACCGTTGTAGCATTTGCATAGTTTCATTTGCAGGGTAAGCCCCAAAAAGCAAAGGGTTAGTTTCTAAATTATATGCAGCGGATTGATTTGCTATATTAGTATTAGTCATACGACCTCGATATTTTCTTGCTAAGTCTTTAGCACTTAACTCGCGATCATATAGGGTATCACTCATGTTGCCGCCCATAACAGAGTATACAGGATTACCGTCTGCATCCATCGTGATGTCTGTGATAATATCACTGTGACTATCGTAGCTCTGACCCTCTTTTGCCTGGCGCTTAAAGAATCCGAATTTTTTATTGCCTGTCTTCTTGCCACGACCACGAAAAAGAATATCACCTATCTGATAGTCACTTCCTCTTCTAGCAGGTGAGGCCTCATAGCTGCCTTCTCCTTGTAATGCCCGGTTTATATAATCGGAGTGCCGCGTGCTTCCCTCAAAGCTTGGGTCATATGCCTGCGCAAGGTTAGTTACAGTGCCTGCACTCCATGCAGTACCAAGCCTGTTTTTTTCTGCATTTTCAGGCAATACCACATCTTCCATAAACCTAGGAATAAACCGGTAATTCTCTGGTTCATCCGGCATACCCTCAGGCAAATATTTATAGTTGTAGTCTGTTTGCTTATTTTTAAAGCGTCCTCCCAACAACTCGTTATCAATAAAGCCTGCAACACGTGGGTCGTACTCTTTCATAAACTCCCCACGAGCATTTGTAAAACGGTTCCTTAAATTTTGTGCTTGCATTGCCAGCATTTGTTGCCGGATATACATAGGGTCATTTTGCAACTCCATAGGAATTGCAGGATTAGATTCAGGAAGAGGATCACCCGTAGGATTACCTCCAAGATATTTCTTGTTTCGTGCAGGCTCTATAGTAAAATTCTTTGGACGCTTCTTTGCTTTAGGTTTAGGACGTTTCTTCCCATCCGGACCAGTACCAAGTACTAGATCAGTTAGATTACGACGTTCACACCTATGTCCATTGAATTTTTTCATTAGCACTTCCAGCGACGGCGAGCTTGCCTAATTCTTGAGTTTGGATTGTTACGTGTCTTTGCACTAGAGCGCTTAAGTTGACCTAATGACCGTGCGCAGTAAGACTTACGACGCTTAGCTGCCTTGCTGCCTTTCTTAACCTTACCCGTTACAGCTGTCTTGAGTTTGCTACCTGGGTTTGCCTTACGGTATGCACGTACTCCTTTAGCAGTCATGCCTGCTCCCGACTTTGTAGGTCGGTAGTTAGCCCCTTTACCTTTTGTAGTGCGGCGAATCGGTTTGTCTCTTTTGCGTGGCATCAGAAGTCGCTCATTATAATTTCATCAATGTCGTTTTGTATGGTTGCTGCATCGACTTCAAGCTGCATCATAATGTTTGCTTGATATCGCTTGATTTCTTCACCTTCATTAAAAATAATGATGGTAGGTACTACTACTATTTTGTGTTCTACCTGCTGTTGCGGATCAGACGCAATATCTACACGTTTGCCCTTGCAGTCTTTTAAAGACTCAATCCATGGGACACTGTTCTGCTTATTGAAGTTTGCATTAAACTCTACAACGCAAAGGCCTTCGTATAAGTTTTCGGTATCAACTACCGAAGGCGTAGAAATTACTACAGCTCCGATAACAAATGTAGCTATAAATGCGGTAAAGAACTTCATGGTATTACTGTCTTAAGTCATCAATCTTCTCCTCAATCCTTTTAATGTCCTCTTTGATTTCAATTACGTCTTCCTGAGTGCTCATGATTGTTTGGCGTACCAGCTGATCTTTCATATCAAACTCCATACGTGTAATCTCTGGGTCTGGAGGCACTGGCAGCTCTTTTGCCTCAGCAATGTCCGCCTGCAGTACAAACCACATACTGATTACTACACTCAATCCCGCACCAATACCGAGCAGCGTCTTGATGCTGACCTGAAAGCTGGTATCCTCATTTAACTCCTTAGCCATAATTAATAAATTACATAGTTTACACCTACTGAAAACATGTGCCACTGCCGGTTCCAATACCGGTGAAATGTACCCTCACCGAATATCCCAAGACTGCGAGTGATTCTCCAGCCGCTGATAAGACCAATAGACATGTCAAGCCATTGGTTGCTACCAACAAGGTTGTTGTATGAGTAAGGGTTAGTTGTAGCCAAATGAATAGGGTAGAAGTTTGTCCAGCTATGAATCCACAAATCCTTGCTGTTCTGGTAGTAGTCAAAGCCAATTACCGCACTGTGACACCACTGTGCAGGCAGCTCATTGCGCTTCTGAGCTACGTAGTCTGACAATACCTGTGGTATTACTACCTCCCGCCATACATCAATACTATTTGCTACAACTGCACCATCAGGGTCAATAAACTCCTGTGTAGCAAAGTCTACACTGTAACCCTGGTCAAGTGCCAACGACGTGTAGTGTATAGAGTTGTTTGCTTCTACCCATTCAGCAATAGGATCATAACCATATGCCTCTGAGATACGCTGAGCAATACCAACGTTGAATGAAATCTTGCCTTTGCTGTTGAGCCGGAGACGCTGACTAGCTTCAGTATAGCCTACATCTGCAAATCCATCTTCGAGGTACTCAACCTTTGCAAGCCACCGCTTTGCTACATACCGCAAGAAGTGATGCTGATTGACACGTGAGATACCCTGCTGACGTCTGTAGTCAATCTCCGCTAAAAACTCAAAGCCTTGGCGCTTACCAATTGTAGCATCATCGCCATATGTTTTTTCAGTACCATCATAAAACACATTAGCTCGATTCTCGTAGCCAAAACGTGCAATCTTACGAATGCCCAAAGTCAGGCTGTAGTCAAACGGCGTTTCAATCTGCTCGTACAGTACTGTATTACCGTCAATAGAGTATGCTTCTGTTGTTGCCAAAGAGTTGTTGCCATTGGCTGCAGCATACAGCGTAGAGAACTTGAACAGGTTGTCAAACACTCCCTGTCCAACACACATAGCTGGCAGGACACAGAACAGTAATGCTACCAAAAGTCTCATTGCTTTACAATTTTGATGTTGTACGTGCGGAGATATGCATACACCTGAAGGTTGTATACTCCTGCAGGCCATAGGTCTGTGTCAATACGTGTATTCATTCCCTCGTACATCAGCTGCCCCTGCATATTGTAACACATGATTGTTTCCAAGTTTGCACAGCTGATATTCAATACATTACGTACAGGGTTCGGATATACTCTAATCGTATGGTCGATCTCTGCAACATCTGTAGGCCATCCTGCCTCACAATAAGTATGCAGCTCTTGACAACTACCATCCCATTGAGTATTGCAGCAGTAGGGATCAACTTCAATTACCCAAGCGTAACAAGAATCATTGAGCCAATACGGTTGACCTGGACCTGTAACACATCCAGCATCATATAAGCATTCTATATTATTTGCTACATTTGCCTGTACACTAAAGTTATAAGCATTCAAGTCCATACAACCCGTAACTACATCTATGCAACTCCCATTGTCGGTGTTTGCATCTTCATTGTAGTTGAAAGCCGTAGAATCAGTACAACCATTAATAATGGGAATGCACGAACCATTATCTGTATTTGCACTCGGGTTATAATTGAACTGCGTGGGATCAGTGCAACCAAAGATGTAGGGAACACAATCTCCTGGGTCTGTAGCCAAGAGGTTATAGTTAAATGCAGTCGCGTCCATACAGCCGGTAATCTCCAGCTCATCGCAGACCCCATCTTGGTCAGCATCAAAAATGCACTCGTTCATGCAGTTGTAGAACTCAATAGGCAACGTGCAGTCTCCTTCAACATTAGCCTCAAAGTTGTAATTACAGCCTTCGGGGTTCATACACCCAAGTACCGGTTCGATACAGAAGTCTTGACAGAAAGGAACCCCATCATAGCGGTAGGGAAACTTTTTAATAGCATCATTCCAAGGATTAGTGCCTCCCTCCACAACGATACCTTGAGGCCCTTCGATAAAGAAGCCGCATTGAGCACTAGTCGTTTCAGCATTTCCACCAGTAAAAAACACAACTTGGACTTGCTCTCCGGAATACAGCGGGATGTCGAAACTTACTTCCACGCCATCCTCAGGCCCCATTTCATAGGGACCGAATATCTCATCCCCTTGGATAACGCCTAACCAGCTTCCAAACCATCCATCGCCAAGACCATCTAAGAGTGTCAGCGTAAAGTCACAGCTATCTGCAGTTTCCAGCACATTAGCCAATGAATCATAGTTGAGTGCTGTAGAGTCTGTACAGCCATAAATTATTGGTGTAGCACATGACCCGTCATCCGTAACTGCCGTAGGTACATACTCAACATACGCAGGGTCTGTACACCCTTCTTCCAAAGCACATGGTTCTACATACAGTTCAACCTCTAGATCGTACTGAAAGTCTGGTTCTGGTAAGACCCACAAAGGCTGCTCACATGCACCAATAATAACAGTGCCATCTACCCCACCCCAAAAAGCCCCGTTCAATCCATCACCATAGGTATCTTGTATCCTATAGGTAATAGTTGTGTAGTTCGTAGCACACACGTTAGCATGGATAGGAATACCTGGTGTTACGCCTTGATACTCTCCAATTGATACAGAGTAAAGCGTATCCCCTTCATTATCTAGTAAGTCCCAACTTGTTTCTCCAGGATAATTGTCTGGAACTACAGTTACCGTCACCTGCGTTTCGTCAGAGCTGCAGTTTGCATCCTCAATAACAAGACACCCTGTATCAAACGTAGCCCATGGATTGTAGTCTAAAGCTTCCGGGTTAGTACAGCCTGGTATGCCACCACATGGCAAGCAGGACTCCCAACAAAATGCAGGTAGAGTCGTAGGGCCACTGACATCAATTACACGGTTGACGAAACCATTATTGTCGAACAAAAAACAAGGCAACTCAGAAACACCTACCGGTAATTCCTGAACCGCCCAATTATCTGCAGAGAACTTCCACAAGTGTGTACCTGCAGGCATATCTACTGTAATCTCCCATACTCCATCATCATCATCATCTGACATAGCCCAGCAGTTACCACACCAACCATTAGCCGTAGAGTTGACCTCAGGAGTAACAATACTTTCTGGGTGAGGGCCATTTAGATCAAGCTCAAATGTAACCGGGTACAGCTGGGCCAGACTAAGAAATGGCGTATAACAGATCAAGAGTAGAAGCAAATGCCTCATCACGTACCTACTTTTTTCTGCGCCATTTTATGTGACGCAGTAAATGTTGCACCCTTTTTCATAGCATCGACCATAGCTTTAATATGCTTCTTGGTATGATGTACAGAATGCTTTTTAAGAGTAGTAGCTTGTCTAGATGTAAGCCCTTTCGTTGAAACACCTTTTACAGTTTTCACTGTTCTACTTTTTGCTGGCATAATTAAAGTTTTTGATTTGTTATCGTCGCTTACGACGTTTCGTAGTGGTGCGCTTCTTACGGCGCTTGACTGGAGACACCCGTGTAGGCTTACCACCGGGGTTACCTTTTCTTATCTTCTCACTAACCTTTCGACGCTTCTCGGATTTAGACATCTCACCGGTCGTCTTAGGGGTCTTAGAATTAACACGCTTGCTTGGACGACAGTAAGGGTAAGGCCTCTTAGACCCACCCTTCGCCGACTTACGTCCGCATGCTTTACCAGTACGGACATCTTTCCATTCTTCTTTAAACCACCTACGCAGGCTCATCGCTTACGTGTTGTGCGACGTTTTTTGCGTGTCACTGGTTTACGAGTTACTGGCTTGCGCACAGTACGCCGCTTAGTAGTGGCAGTAGTAGTACCACCATACTTCTTTTTCTTGCCCTTCTTGTACCCAGAGGCAGTCTTCTTCTTTCCAGAAGAGTCGGGCATTTTACCTTTGCAGACCTGCACAGCGTAGCCATTGGCATACGCAGAAGGGTATACCTTGAACTTACGTTTTGCAGCTGCTTTGCCTCGTGCGCAAAGCTTGCCCATTACTTCTTCTTTTTGCGGGCCATGCGTGTCTTGCCGCCCTTCTTCATGGCAGTCTTCGCAGTCTTCTTGCCATACCTGTATTTAGGAGTTGCGGGACCGCCCATAGCTTTTTTCATTGCGGCAGGCATAGTCATACCTCCCATGTACATTTCGAGAATCTCCTTAGCTTTTGCTGGAGACATACCTCCTTTGGTCATGTTTGCGTAAGCCTTACGCTTCTGACCCATTGACGCTTTTCCTGGCATCGTAGTAAGTATTGAGAGAGTGCGTACTGGTATGCTATATTCTTAAATGCTGCTCTCGGTTAGCGATAAGCCTTTCGCACTTTTGCATCTACATCATACAAATATAAAAGATTAGTTGTAGTTCTTGGCGCGATGAGACGCAATACCGCATACGTGCTTTTGAAGCGACGTTGCTCGTACCAGTTCTTACTGGCATTAATATTACTCGTTACAAACTCGCCGTTCTCATCAATGAACCTTGCTGCCGTATCATCAACTAAATCTCTAAATCCATTGAACTGATAACGAGTACCATCATGGCGCAGCGTTACAGCTTGAATGTTTGTGATATCTACTTGAGATGCTCTTGTAAAAGTCCGCTCACCACTACATTGATAGTCATTATAGACAGCAGCTTTATCAAAGGTTTTATTTAAATCTACATGTAAGTAGTTAGCAGTTGCGGGATCATGTTGAACTGCTTTTGTATGCCAGCTGAATGATTGCCATTGCACCGGTTGATTTGCAGGAAAAGCCACATCTATAGTAGCATGCTGGACAGTAGCCCCAACTAAATTATATCCAAAGCTAGTATTTGCTAAACTGTTTAAATCCACCTTAGTGGTATTAGTAGCTGTACGGAAGCCAAACAGTTTTAAGTGGTTGGATACAAATCCAGACAATCTAAAGTCATGGAAGGATACCCATGCATTATTATTGAAACTATAAGATAGATATTCTGTCTTGTCAGTATACTCAGATGTTGCAGCTTCATAGGCTGACAAAGTCGCTGGATATGTACCATTATCACCAACCTTAGTGTTGTTTCTTACAACAAGCATCACTCGGTTATGGATTGGGTCATAGTCTGCTTTAACACCAGGGTAAAAGCTATTGACTCCTCCATACGATCCAGCATCGAACCAATCTGTACGCAAGTCTAAGTTTTCTTGAAACCAACTACGCATACCACGATTGCTTATCTCTTGAATCTTGCCGTTATACAAAAAGGCTTTACGCTGCTCAGCATCTACAAAGAAATACCCATGAGGTGTAAGAGTACACGACTCCTTATGTTGTGTGCCTGCAAAACCAAATTCGCTAGGGGCCAACTCCGTAGGGGTAATTCTAAAAATGTCCCCCGTTCCTAATACCACCTGTCCAGCACTTGTAGCAACTGCTTCTTTACCTACAGTTAGATAAAGAGCTTGCCTGTGATGGATTAAAAGTTTATCGCCAAAACTTTGCAGGTTTGTAATTTCTCCTCGGTTACGTGCTTGCTCATGGTACTCTAGGGGCGGGAATACTCTAAAGTCTAGAGTTCGTGTGCTTGTCTCTTGACTTGCGCTACGGGCTACTCTATACCGATGACTGTTAGCAATTGCATCACCCTCATTTACGATAGGCTGAAACCAGTCATTGAGTCGCATCAGATTAGAATTCACATCAACCTGATTAGTCTCCGCAGCAGAGGTAGACCTTAACAAGTTATCATAGTCTGTGGCAATGTGCTGTGTCTTGTCCTGGTTATGAATAAGACTATCTACCGGACTGACAGTATTTACTTTGTACAAGACATTGACTGTACCTACGTTTTCGTTACGTGTACCATCTCGTGCCGTTGGGGTAAAATCTACTAAAGCTCTTGTATTCAATGGAGCTTCGGAACCACTTTGTGATGGCACACTTGGAGGTAGAGCAGCTACTAAAGCATTTGCATCTGCCTCACTCACCCCCATATTAAATCCAGTTGCAGAAGTAACTCTATATTGAGTTTTGCTAAAGTGTACATCCCCTTGAACCCTTCCCGACACAATAGTTTTGGTTGCTTGGCTAGTACCGCCAATAGTAGGAGCGTTTACTAAATCTGACGAGGCTATTACATCAGAACAACAAACCAAGTCTTGGATTCCAAAGTTACTGTAGCAATCAAACCGCATAGCCGTTAAGTTCACAAAGGGTAACCGCTGTACGCCCAAGACTTTTCCAGTTGACCACATATGGGCTAACCAGAATCCATTACGATTAAACTGTGTGCCGCCATTTGTAGTATACGAGGAGTCGTCTGTATCGCCACTTGTCTCACTTGAATAAGTATCTGGGTTGTTTAGTACTGAGTACCAAAGACGATCGCCTGCATTATGATAACCAGTTTCGTTATAAGGCGTTATAGTATTAGAGATAAACTTATACTTCCAAAACACAGCCTCTGCACTGTGCCTGTTATCTATATTGACTTCATCGTCTACTACTCCAGCAGGTATATACCTAGCATCCCGAGTGGGCAGAACTTCAGATTGGGCAAAAGAACGTACTAATCCCAATCCAGAAGAATCAGTCATATCAAAAATGGAACGTCGATGCGTATTTTGCCCAGTATTAGTAGAATCCTCTGCAGCTGTAGCAAAGTAATTGCTTGAGTCAGAGTTAGCAATATTCATAATATTGAAGCCCTGACTCGTGCCGCTAGAACTTGGATGCCCGTCCTGTTCTTGCGGCACTTCTTCTTCTTGCAACAGCATATACTCAAAGCGTGTATATAGCTTTGCAGGCAAGGCAGGCTTAAAAGAAAGCAGATCTTGGGCGTAGCTAAACCCTTTGTGGTAATGTACGTTTAACCGGTCTTGGTATTCAGTAGCAAAGTCCCCCCATGCATCTCCATCATTTGAATGGTATCCCTGAAATGAATTACCACTTTGTGTAAAGGCTAGTCCACTACTTTGTTTTGGATTACCTGCTGCATCATCAAATTCATCCCTTTGAGAAATACCAATAGTACTGCCTGCAGCGTCTGCAGTAGTATGTATTACACTATTACCATTTCTAGCATTTACAGGACTTACTGCACTGTAGTATTGGTACACTGACCCTCCTTCACCATGTCTACTCCAGTGGTTAGATGAGCCAAAATGTAAAGGAGTATGCGATAGAACTAAGTTGTTTTGGTTAGTTCGTTTAGCATGAAATATCTGTACACTCTTAAACCCAGCAGGTATTCTTACAAAGTCGAAGCGCACACGAAATCCATGATCTTGGTAACTGTCAAAATCAAAAGTCGATACATTTTCAAACATCCATGACAGACTAGGAATTCGATGGTGTCTGACTTTAGCTCCTGCTAAAGTTTCGTCAGCTGCACTGGATACAGTTCCATTTGCTGCAATCAGATATTGTTTTCCTACAGGCCAGTCCGCTGGATATGTCTCATTTGCATTCTCCCAGTATCCCATACTGCCTTGATGCATAGTATCTGTATCACTTACCGCTGTCGCAGTGCCCCTTGTATGAAAGTATTTTATGTTATGAAAGTCCGCCTCGGTAGACTCAAAAATATTTCGATCGTTCCGTAAATAGCCTAGAAGGTTTTGGTGATTTGCTTCTCCACTATCTGTTTGACTCAGAATAGTTGATAGCGTATCTGTAATTGTGACGTTTCTAGCCGTATAGCTTAAACTACTACCTCCTGCATCTGTAGCTGGGGTAACCGTTTGCGATTTAGCAGGCTGCCCTGGTATATGGTATGCCCGTGTGCGTGTTCCGTCTTCTCGAACCCAACTTACATAAAATGCATATACCTCATCTGCCATAAAGCCCCCACTAGGATCACTATTTGTAGTGTCCGAGGCTTCTGATTGTGCACCTAAGGGAACCTCCCACATAGGAAGAATCTGATTTGCAAAGCCTTGTAGTTCAGTTACGTCTTCAGTGTTTTCAGTGACATTACCTAAGTAAACTCTGTTGTCGTGATACTCTACACTTCCTGCAGTGACATAGGACTGTGGAGACACTATAATGTCTTCCAAAAGAATTTCTTCTAATGACGACCCCTCTACAAAAACATTCGAGGTTGCTTGTGTTGCAGGTATATCTGCTACTACTCGGGTAGAAATAGCATTATCTACAAGAGAGATTAAACCAAGCTGTAGTCTCTTATAGTTTGTATCTACTTGAGTAAGCAGAAGGTTTAATCCATTTCCAGTTTCTGCTAGCCTAAAAGGACCAGTAGGTGGGCCAAAGGTTGTTTTTGTGCCGTCCTCTAACTCATAGCGAACTGCAACAAAGTGAGTGCCGATACTTAAAGTTCCAGGCGTTAGAGAAGAAAGTTGTACTGTAGGATAATTTCTATCAGGCACCAAAAATTGCAAGCCAAATGAAGACGGCTGACTTGCTAAATCAATATTTATTGCAAGTGGACGAGTAGCATTAGAAGTAATAATGATTACTCTTTCGTCTTGAGTATTACGAAAGCTAGCCAAATCATAGACGGTGTCTCTATCAAAAGAAAGATTTCCTGTTTCTAAGATTGTCGAATAAGTTTTTGCAACATGATTATACAGAACCACTGCATCACCAGTTGTAGCTGAACTTGCATCGGTTACCAAGTGCACGATATCGCCATCTTCAAATGCATGAGATGCAATAATATGTTTTGCGCTTAGAGTGCTATCAGTAGTTTCCCCTGGCTGCTGTAGCAACCCGTCAAACTCGTCATCGTATACCCAATTACGAGCACGTCTATATGTATTTGGCGGTTGAGAATCTGGTGAAACGTCCAGATTCATTCCTTTGATAGGTTTCATCTCTGAAGACGTTCTTGTGTGTTATTCCCAATAAAGAAATCGCAGTGTGCATTGAGATTTGGCACCATACGGACCCACATATTTTTGAAGCTCTCCATTTTGTCGATACTTGGGTAAGCTGCATCGTTCTGTGCTGCCACGCAATACTTGCCCCACTTCTGATCTGCCACTGCCCAATTGATGAATGGGTGAGTGTACCCGCCCATTATCATCTGCCTTATGATGTACCATTCTAGTGCTTGTTTGTAGTAAATATTATCAGGCACCTTTGGGTAACCGTCTTCACAAATTGGATACGCGGTAAAGTGAACTTTTACGGTACCGGTTTCAAAAGAAGTTTGGATGTAATCCGGGTTGATAACATAGTAGTCACCACCACCGTAGCTAGAAGCTTTAATTGTTTTCAGCTCCTTGTAGGTGTCATTACCAGTTGGATGCTCGTTGGCTACTGTTTGGAACACTGCAGATGTTGTAACCTCAGAAGGAGTATAGGGTTGAGGATTGGTAGTGCGTTTTGCGTTCGGCAAATCATAACCTGTAGAGTCAGTACCGTAAACAAGATGACTGCCGTTGTATTCTACTTGAATGATGTCTACGAGTTCACATGGCAGCAAACAACGGTGATCTTTAATAGTCAACTCTATGGCTTTCTTTTCAAGCCCGGTAAAGTAGCCGATGAATTCAAGCGCCTCACCAATCCATTCTACTGCATCTACCACCCACGCATCGGATGTAGGCTTCAGGTCACGAAAGACTTTCGCAACAACAGCTTTTGATGAAACAGTCTTGTAAATCATTGTTTAAAGTTCAAGTGTGCAAATTCATCTGTACGCAGTTTTTCGACCAGCTTACGACGATTGCCCTTTAGTCCTCCTGTAGGTGCAAACGTGTAAACGCTCTTGTTCTTTACCAAACATCGGTGCTTGTCCCAATTCCACCGATAGTAAAAATCATCAGTGTAGTAGACTAGCTGCTTTACCCCTTGCTTCTTCAGCCGATTGGTCTCTCCCCAATCGATAGTAGGCTTGTTAAAGGTACGGGGTATCTTTTTAATTCTTATCGTCCCAAGCCTCTGTCCCATATTAAAGACACTGCCTTCAAGGACATGCTCACATACTCGCTTGTTGAAACGACTAATTATGTGTTTGTATCCCGAGTACGTTATTTGGGTATCCGGGTTCTGTTTCTTGAACCACCGGTAAGAATCTTTGGTACTAAACCTACTCGCTGAGCTGTACTTCGTCTGACTCATTCTGTCTGTTTTCGACACGCATTTCTGTAGCCAGAATGCTTTGTGTAATTCTTTGAATCATATCCATAGAGATTGGATATTGTCTATCTTCTGGTAATGAAGTCTGCGGATTATTACGATCTATGTCCGCAGTAAACGCAAACAGCTCTTCGGGTTGCTCAAAAATCCCTTTCACCATAATAGCAGCAGGGCGAGCATTGATTACATAGATTCGCTCATTCTTGTAGATATACCTAGGATACTGCTTTTGGTATTTACCATAAGAAGCATACTCAGCCTGTACACCACTAGTTTGCTGATACGGAATCTTGCCGTCAACTGTACCCACATAAGCAAATGTGCTTCCATCATAAAGACGCACGGGCTTTGGAATTCTATCAGAACGCCATACTTCACACCCAAAGTCGACTGTACTTAACCCTTCTACCTCAGTTACTGGAGACATAGAAATTTCATCCAGTTTTTGAATAAACTGAGGAGGTATGCTATGGTTGCGCTTTTGGTCTTGACGAATAAACTGAGCGCGATAGTAGCCTACCATAAACTTCAGGCGTTCCAGCAGCACAGTATCGTCTGCCTTCTCCACCTGCAAAGCAATATTGTAGACGATTTCATTTAGCGTTGCCATGGCATTTGATTTTTGTCTACTGAACGCACAACAAAGTACCCGCCAATAGTGGTCATTAGGATTGTTTCATACATCTTAATCCAGGCATCCCGCACTTCTACAGGAGCCAAAGTGTCAATCAGAATGAACACTAAAAACATACCTGTCAATGACAAGACGATAAGAGGTCTAACATTACGAGACAACCAGCTCTTGGAACCGACATCTGCGGTCCAGCGCTTAGTAATGTTTTCTTCCAACGCAATGCGCTCTTGTTGCTCAAGGCGTTCGAACTCTAATTTTTGCTCGTGTGTTAGGCTATCATCTGCATCAACGAGGTTCTTTACTACTCCCAAAAGTCCGGCGTCTGGTAATGCGTCGGCTACTGTATTGAAAATCTTGGGGGCTTTGTCTTTTAGCCACGACCCGAGCTTGGTGTCGCGGAGTTTGTCCATTAGAACTTAAATGTGAAGTTGAAGAATGTAAACGAGTACAGCTTCGAACTCAGATCAATAATGAAGTCGAACACAGTAATAGTGCCCAACCGAAACTTGAAGATAAACTTATCTCCGTGCTTATTTGGGTTACCCCAACCGTTCTGGAATTTCATCGAAGTCTTTGATTTCAATGGTTACGGTACCTCCATCTGTAAGATGGTTTGCTACAGGCGGGTACACATCAAAATACGCCTGGGTGCTATTGTATAATTCAAACTCTCCTCCGGATACTCGCTTCGGCCCATAACCGGTAAGCAAGCAGCCTGCTGTATCTTCATCCGTATTGCCACAGTGGATCAGGATGTACTTAAAGTTTGGTACGTCTTGCAGCCACAACATTCCTTTGTGGATGTCCTTAAAACGTTTGCTGTACTTCTGGTGGTAGCCACCAAAGTCTCTGAGCTTTATTTCGTATTCGCCAGCAGGGATGCGTGTTTCTGACATCACCTTCTCTTCACGATGCTCATCTTCTAAAGTAAAGCAAAGATACTTTCTTTTGTCTTTGCCTGTACTTAGAAACAGAGTTCCTAGCGTGCTATCCTTGCCTGTACTCATCCGGTACAGCTCAAGCTTCATATGTTTTAGTCTTTTCATTCTGTATGGTTTTGTTCATCTGTAAACAACAGCTCATTTAATACAGCAACTAGCTCATTAATTTTTGCGATTCGCTGGGCTACCGTTGCATTGGATGCAAGAGTCTGTATTGGACGAGGGTCTTGAAACTTTTCCATTAGTCACATAAATAGAGTTTGAAACTACCATAGATACGTGTAGTTGTGCTTAGCGAGCCAGAGCGATTTTCTAAGAATGGTATAATACTACCGCCATTAATTACACTCGTTGTTTTAACCTCACCGTGATAAACGATTGTACTAAACGTGCCAGTCGTTGTAATATCATCAGTTTTAGCTCTCAAAGTAACAGTGCGCTCACTATTAGTTGAACCGCTAGTATCTAGACTTCCTTGCCATAAGCTAAGACCCCAAGTGCTACCTGCTGGCGCACTTTGAACTCTAAAGGCGTAAACACACTTGACTTTTTTGGTAGTCATGTGTACCTGAAAGCCCATTATCATCATCCTATAGTTATCCATGGTGCTTGTAGCACTATCGACAGCTTGGCTTGCATCATAGTTTTTCAGTGCTGTTTGATCCACTTCTGTACTGTGGCTGAAGTAATATGGACCATACGTAGAATGTAGTCCTACGCGTTCACCATCGTCAGAACTTGACCATGAAAACAGGCCACCAAACTGTCCCAGATAGTGATTACCATCACCACCACTACTACTACCAGCACTTGCAAATGACAAGTTGCCGTTACCATCAGTCTTTAGAAACTGTCCGGCAGAACCATCTGTAGCAGGCAGAGTCAAGTCAAGGTCCGCAGTCAGAGAAGTGGGAGCCAAAAGCCTAACACCATGGCTATTATCCCCATCAAAAATCTTTACTGCTCCTGGTAAGGTAGCCACTTGTTTAAAAGAAGCTGTGCCTGTCATAACAGGATTCTGTGTAGAAACCACATCTGTAAAAGACAGCACTCCAGAACCATTAGTTTTCAAAACTTGGCCTGATGTACCGTCAGCTGCAGGCAGAGTAAATGCTAAATCAGCATTAAGACTCAAAGGAGCCTGTAGAGATACAAAATGGTCGCCTCCAAGGTCAGCTTCATAAAGCTTTACAGTACCAACTTGAATAGAGGAATCTTCTCCCTCCATTCTCACATCATCTGACTTTAAGATAATCTTACCTGTGCCGTTCGGGTCAAGGACTATATCACCATTACTAGCAGTTACAATCTTTTGCCCATTAACATCAAGGTCTCCCCCAAGCTGTGGCGCCGTATCTGCTAGCAGATTAGCTATAGTAGTAGGCGTGTTACTTAAATCACCATAGTCAATACCGGATGTATCACCACTAAAAGTAACTGTGTGTTGAGTGCTTGAAAATGTAACGCTACCGGAAATATCTAGACTGTTAAAGTTAAAATCTCCATTCGCAGCTTGACTAAGCTGCGTCATGTTAATAGTCATTACGTTACTCGCGCCTCCCGTAAGTCTTTGTAGGTCTAAAGTAAATCTTCCAAGTGCCTCACCCTTTCCGCCGGTATTGCCTAGATCTGTTT
>TARA_B100000963_G_scaffold66999_4_pt1 | contig 20256 bp, 11 predicted proteins | sample TARA_B100000963 | Tara Oceans TARA_B100000963 (sample SAMEA2622097) | marine metagenome | biome: marine biome (ENVO:00000447); feature: surface water layer (ENVO:00002042); material: "saline water (ENVO:00002010), including plankton (ENVO:xxxxxxxx)" | depth 5 m | reverse complement strand
AAAATCAAAAAACTCTCGTCTATTAGCATATGCATAAGCTATAACAGATGTGATTTTATGATCAATAGATACAATCTTAGAAATTTTATTGAGTTCTAGTTTGTTTTTGTATTTAAATGAAAAATATATTTCTCCTTTTTCTTTAAAAAGAGTATCAATATTTTCTGACAATCCAATGAGCGGAATTATTAATAATAATAAAATATTTTTAAGCATAAATTTATTTTTACATGTTTCTTCTGTATTCTCCTCCAACTTCAAATAAAGCATCAGTAATTTCACCAAGAGAACATGTTTTAGAAATATTCATTAACAATTCAAATATATTTTTATTTTTAATTGTTTCTTTTTGTAATTGATTTATCAGTAACTTATTTTTTTCAGCGTTACCTTTTTTTAGATTTTCAATCATTAAAATTTGATATTGCTTTTCTTTTTCTGTTGCTCTAATTACTTCATTAGGAATAATAGTAGGAGAGCCCTTTTTATTTAGAAAAGTATTAACTCCAATAACAGGATATTCACCAGTATGTTTTAGATGTTCATAATGAAGACTCTCTTCTTGTATTTTACTTCTTTGATACATTGTTTCCATGGCACCAAGAACACCACCTCTTTCAGTTATTCTATCAAACTCAAGCAGAACAGCTTCTTCAACTAAATCAGTCAGTTCTTCAATAATAAATGATCCCTGTAAAGGATTTTCATTTTTTGTCAGTCCTAATTCTTTATTTATTATTAGTTGTATTGCCATTGCTCTTCTTACAGAATCTTCAGTTGGAGTTGTTATTGCTTCGTCATATGCGTTAGTATGCAAGGAATTACAATTATCATATATAGCGTATAGAGCTTGAAGGGTTGTTCTAATATCATTAAAATCTATTTCTTGGGCATGTAATGATCTGCCAGAAGTTTGAATATGGTATTTTAACATTTGTGCTCTTGTATTAGCACCATATTTATCTCTCATTGCTTTAGCCCATATTCTTCTAGCAACTCTGCCTATGACAGCATATTCTGGATCTACACCATTACTAAAAAAGAAAGATAGATTTGGTCCAAAATCATTAATATCCATTCCTCGGCTCATGTAGTATTCTACGTAAGTAAAGCCATTAGCTAAAGTAAATGCCAGCTGAGTAATTGGATTTGCACCTGCTTCAGCAATATGATAACCTGAAATTGATACAGAGTAAAAATTTCTGATATTATTATTAATAAAATATTCTTGAACGTCACCCATCATTTTTAAAGCAAATTCAGTTGAAAAAATACAAGTGTTTTGCGCTTGATCTTCTTTCAAAATGTCTGCTTGAACAGTGCCTCTTACTTTATTTAAAGTATTTTTTTTAATTCTTTGATATAAATCTTTTTCTAGAACATCCTCTCCACTAACACCAAGAAGTAATAATCCTAAACCGTCATTTCCTTTAGGCAAGTTATCTTGGTATTTTGGTCTTTCTACACCTTTTTCTTTATAGATTAAATTTATTTTTTCTTCAATTTTCTTTTCTAATTTATTTTCTATTATATATTTTTCACATTGTTGGTCTATAGCTGCATTCATAAAATATGCTAGAATAATAGGAGCTGGGCCATTAATAGTCATGCTTACTGAAGTCATTGGATCAGCTAAATCAAATCCAGAATATAGTTTCTTTAGGTCATCAAGACAACAAATGGAAACACCAGCATTACCAATTTTCCCATATATATCAGGTCTTTTGCCAGGATCATTTCCATATAATGTTACTGAATCAAAAGCAGTAGATAGTCTTTTTGCTGGCATTCCTTCACTAACAAGATGAAATCTTTTGTTTGTCCTCTCTGGTCCTCCTTCTCCTGCAAACATTCTTGTTGGATCTTCTCCTTCTCTTTTAAATGGAAATAAGCCTGCTGTAAATGGAAATTCACCAGGTACATTTTCTTGTAATTGCCATTTTAGTAAGTCTCCCCAACCTTTATATTTTGGAAGAGAAATTTTTGGAATCAAGCTACCTGATAAAGATTTAGATTTAGTTTCTATTGAAATTTTATTTTTTCTAACAAAATAATTAAATATAAATTCTTCATATTTTTTCTTTTTTTCATCCCAACTATCAATTAACTTTTTGTTTTTTGGATCAAGATTTAGTTTTAATGAGGCATATTCTTTTTCAATCTTTTCTTTTAAATTTTTATCATCAATAATATCAATAGTTTCTTTAATACAATATAGTTGTTGAGCCACAAATGATTGCTGATTTACCCACTGGTCATAATTTTTATTACTTTCTGCAATTTCTGATAAGTATCTTACTCTTTTGGGAGGAATTACATAAATTTTCTCACTTATTTCTGAACTGCTATCAATTTTAGAATTAAAATTAGTGAGAGATTTTTTGGATAAAGTACTTAGAATTTTTTTGTAGAGCGAGTTTGTTCCTGGATCGTTAAATTGAGAAGCAATTGATCCGTATACTGGCATATCCTCTAAATTTTTATCAAAGAAGTTATTATTTCTTTGATACTGTTTTTTAACATCTCTAATTGCGTCTAATCCTCCCTTTTTATCAAACTTATTTAATGCAATAATATCAGCAAAATCTAACATATCAATTTTTTCTAATTGTGTAGCAGCACCATACTCAGGTGTCATAACATACAAGGAAACATCTGAATGTTCTAAAATTTCAGTGTCAGATTGTCCAATACCAGATGTCTCTAGAATTATCAGATCATAATTAGCTACTTTTAATATGTCAATTGCATCATTTACATGTGCAGATAAAGCTAAGTTAGCCTGTCTTGTAGCTAATGATCTCATATATACTTGATTAGATTTAATAGCATTCATACGAATCCTGTCTCCAAGTAATGCTCCTCCTGTTTTTCTTTTAGAGGGGTCAACTGATACAATTGCAATATTTTTTTCTGGAAAATCCATTATAAATCTTCTAACAAGCTCATCAACAAGTGAAGACTTACCAGCTCCTCCTGTACCCGTTATTCCAAGAACTGGTATTTTTGATTTTTCAGCAATACTTCTTATTTTAGAAAGCACTTTTTTATGTTCTTGTGGACAATTTTCAGCGGCAGATATCATTCTTGCTATCGAATTTACACTTTTATTTTGTATGTCCTTAATACTACCAACCAACTTTTTACCTAAAAGGAAATCTGATTTTTTTACTAAATCATTGATCATACCTTGTAATCCCATTTTTCTTCCATCATCAGGATGATAAATTCTTGTGATTCCATAGGATTGTAATTCTTTTATTTCTTTAGGTAAAATTGTTCCTCCTCCACCAGCGAATATTTTAATGTGTGAAGCATTTTTCTCATTTAATAGATCATGCATGAATTTTAAATATTCATTATGTCCTCCTTGGTACGAAGTCATAGCTATAGCATTAGCATCCTCTTCAATTGCACAATTAACAACTTCTTCAACACTTCTATCATGACCTAAATGAATAACTTCACATCCAGTTGCCTGAATAATTCTTCTCATAATGTTAATTGCTGCGTCATGCCCATCAAATAATGAAGCAGCAGTAACAATACGTATCTTATTTTTTGGTTTATATTTTTCTTGGGTATGCATTTTGCTAATTTTATAACTTTTACAAAGATAGTAAAACCTCTAGTATTTTATTTTATTTAAATTTTCTTTAACTTTTACTATTTTTACAAAAAAAGATATGTTTAAAATTATACCATTTGTTATTGCAATTTTTATTGCTAATCAAAGCGAAAAAAAAGATCCCCAACAAGCTTTTTATACTTTAGACAACCCATCTGAAAGAGCTGTTTGGGAAATGATAAGGTTAGCTGACCCAAATACGGGGGCCATACCCAAAAATATTAGAAAAAAGGAAATGATGTTTGCTAAAACATTACCTGTTTCTTCTAATATGAATAAATCTAATTGGGTACATAGAGGTCCCTACAATGTTGGAGGAAGAACAAGAGCATTAGCTATTGATGCTTTAGACGAAAACATTCTTCTTGCTGGTGGAGCAAGTGGAGGTATGTTTAGATCTGTTGATGGCGGTCAAAGTTGGCAAATGACAACTGACCCAAATCAATTACATAATGTAACATGTGTTAGTCAAGATACAAGAGACGGAAATGAAAATGTTTGGTATTTTGGAAGTGGTGAATTAACAGGAAGTTCAGCTAGTGCTGTTGGAGCATATTATGGAGGTAATGGGATTTATAAATCAGTAGATGGAGGTTTGAGTTGGGATTCACTATCATTTACAGCTACTAATACTAATAATTTTGACTCAGATTTTGACTTCATATGGAATATTAAAACAGATCCTTCAAATGATAGTCTAGATGTAGTTTATGCTGCTGTCTATGGAGGCATATATGGAAGTAACGATGGTGGTCAAAATTGGTCTAAAAGACTTGGTTTTGGTAATTCAGATTCATATTATAATAATATAGAAATTACATCAAATGGTATTATTTATGCCACACTTTCATCAGATGGGACAAATGGGGGTATTTGGACTTCATTTGATGGATACTTCTGGCAAAATATAACAGATTCATTATTTCCTCCTGTTTATGGAAGGATTGCAATTGGTGTTAACCCTAGTAATGAAAATGAGGTTTATTTCTTAGCTGCTGAGACTGATAATTATGGTCAGTATACAGATGTTTTTTTTAATGGTCAAACATGGACATCACTTTGGAAATATGATGCAAGTGATAGTTCATGGGTTGATTTATCTTCCAATATTCCAGCCAATCAATCTACTACTTTTGATAATTTTAATGCTCAAGGTGGATATGATTTGCTTGTTAAAGTTCATCCATCTGATCCAAATACTGTATATATTGGAGGAACAAATTTATGGAGATCAACAGATGGTTTTAAATCACCAAATAATACAATGATTATTGGAGGGTACTTTATAGGTTCTTATGAAGGAGATGGTAACTGGGGTGTGTATAAAAATCATCATCCAGATCAACATGATTTACTCTTTTTACCGTCTAATGATAATATAATACTTTCTGCAACAGATGGAGGCGTTTATAAGTCGTTTGATACTTTTGCTGATACCGTCGAATGGACCTCTTTGAATAATGGTTATTATACGACTCAATTGTATGCTGTTTCTATTAGTAGAAATGCAAACTCAGATATCATGCATGGTGGCTTTCAAGATAATGGTAATTTTGTTACAAATAGCCCTGATGTAGAAGCTATTTGGACAATGCCATTTAATGGAGATGGAGCTTTTGGTGGGATAGCTGATAATGAAGAAGATTTTTATTTAACTATTCAAAGAGGGGTTATGTATAAAATGAAATTAGATAATAATGGTGAACGAATAGCATTTAATAGAATGGATCCAGCTTCTGTTGACAGTAATGATTACATGTTTATTAATCCTATGGTTATGGATAAAAACAGTGATATAATATACATGGCTGCAGGAAATAAATTATGGAGAAATAATCAAATTGCAAATATTCCTTACAATAATTCTCATATGAAAAATGATTTTGGTTGGGAAGTTTTTTCAGATTCTCTTCCAAATCCAAATTTAGAAATTAGTTGTATAGCTACTTCAACTAGTCCATCTGATGTAGTTTATTTGGGTACTAAATATAAAAAGTTATATAGAATTGATAATGCCAATATTGGAGATCCTGCAATTATTGAACTTACTAGTCCACTTACAGGCTCAAATTCTTTTGTTTCTGATATAGCTGTTAACCCCAATGATGCTAATGAAATTATGGTTGTATATTCAAATTATTCTTGCTATTCATTATTTCATAGTTTTGATGGGGGACAATCATGGAAAAAAGTAGCAGGTAATCTAGAGCAATCGAGTAGTGGAGCTGGCAATGGCCCATCATGTAGAAACGCAGAAATTATTCCTTTAGGAAACAATACTTTATATATTGTTGGAACCTCTGTTGGTTTATTTGGAACAGCTAATCTTAATGATATTAACACAGTTTGGGAACAAATAGCAGATCAAGAAATTGGATCTGTAGTATGTGAGTATTTAACATATAGACCAAATGATGGTTTACTCGTTGTCGCTACTCATGGTAATGGAATATATCAAACAAATTTAACTTCCTTAAGTGATGTTTTAACATTAGAAGATATTAGAATTAATAAGTTTGATTTTAGTGTTTTTCCAAACCCTATTGAAGATAATTTTTATCTTCAAACAGTATCTTTATTAAACCAAGATATAGAAATTAATATTTATGATGAAATTGGAAGATCAGTCAAGAGTTTTAAAAGACATGTCTTTACAGGAAATAATAAATTAGAGCTAAATATTGGTGATTTAAAGCCTACTATTTATTTTGTAAGTATTAAGGCTGGTAATGAAATAATACATAAACAAATTATCAAAAAATGAAATTAATACTTGTCTTTTTCCTTTTGTTTAATTATAATTTTTTGTTTTCACAAAAAACCTTTATTCCAGACGATGCTTTTGAGCAAGCACTCATTAATTATGGATATGACGATATTTTTGATGATAGTGTCATTACATCAACAATTGATACTGTTATGACTCTTTACATTAACAATATGGGAATATCTGATTTGACTGGAATTGAAGATTTTTCATCCCTAAGCGAGCTGTTTTGCTATGATAACCAAATAGAAAATTTAGATTTGAGTAATAATTATAATTTGTTTGAAGTAAACTGTAGATCTAATCAATTAATCACTTTGTCAGTAAAAAACGGAAACCCTGCAGGTCTTTGGTATTTTATCGCCAATAATAATCCTGACTTGCAATGTGTTGAAGTAGATAATGTAGCTTATGCAAATTATAATTGGTTAATAGATAATACAGCTGTTTTTAGCACAAATTGTAATTTATCATCGATTTCTCAAATTACTGATGAAAAAAGATTAATTAAAATAGTGGATCTCCTTGGAAAAGAGATTATAAAACCAACCAACAAAACAGTTATTTATATTTTTGATGATGGAACAGTTGAAAAAAGAACAATGATTAAATAAATGAAAAATCTACTTTATCTATTTTTCTCATTATTAATCTTTGCTTGCAATGATGATGAAATTCTAGGTTCTTGTTATATTTCTCCTGATCCGGAAATGATTTGTACTGAAGAGTATAACCCTGTTTGTGCTTGTAATAATTTAGTTTATGTAAATGCTTGTAAAGCAGAAAAAGCCGGAAATCTTCTATATAGATTAACTAACAAAGATATTGGAGAGGAATGTTGCTATTAATTTGAAAAGTTAAAATGAAAAAGCTATTACAAGTTTTACTTTGCTTACCTGTGATTGGATTTGGGCAGAATTGGAATAATGATTGGGATACTGAATGGAGTATTTTTGGATGGAGTAAATCAGGTTATGTAGCTTTATTTGAAAGTCATGGGTATGATCTTATTGGCGGTTGTCGTTATAGATTGATAATTCAAAATTTGAAAACAGATCAAATTGAAGATGAGTTGATCTTATTAGATATCGAAGGTGACTCAGATCTTTGTGATTCTTTGACGTTATTAATTAAGTTTGATAGTGAAATAGATAGATTACTTGCAAAATATGCGATTTTAAAAAGCAATAAACATAAGTTTTATGATCTAGCATTTTTTGAGTCTCCAAACAATTTTTGGGCAGAGTTTCAAATTGGTAAATCAGAGTTTCGGATATTACAATACAGAGACATTGTTCATGATTTTAATCATGACTGTGATTTGCCAAATATTATGGGATTGTCAATACAAACTAGAACTCATGTATATATAGAATCTGGAGCTAAAGCAAAGTATGTGTGTTCAATTGATGCTCCAGAGTGTTCATATGGATATTTTTGTTTAGGATATTTTAAATCTCCATATGAAGATAGAATTTTATTAGTATTTAAGTCTAGTATTAGCGATGTGAGTGAATTTACGAAAACAGATTATGAGTTTTCCGGATGCAGTCTTAATTATAATTCGTTTAAATTAGAGCCACATTATTAGTGATTTTATCAAAAATGAATTGTTCTTTGACTAATTTATGATTTTAAAGACTCAATCTTTTTTTCAAGGATATTGATTTTTCCTTTAGCGTCAGACATTTTTTTTCTCTCATTTGTTACTACTTTTTCTGGTGCATTATTTACAAACTTTTCATTATTTAGCTTTCTTTCTACTGAATCCAAAAAACCAATTGTATAATTTAATTCTTTTTGGAGTTTGCTTATTTGTTCTTCTGAATTGATATTGCTTGAAAAAGGTATAAAGTATTCATTAGATTTAATTAAAAATGTAAAAGAGTTATCTAATTTTTCTTTTGTTGTTTTGATATTTGAAATATTAACTAATTTATTAATTATATTATTAAAACTTTCTACATTTTCATTATTAATTATAAATAAATCAAGAGAATCTTTATTGCCTAATCCATTATCTTTTCTAATAGTTCTTATTGAAGCAACAACTTCTTTTGTCACATTAAATTTTTCTAATATACTTACATCATGTTTGTTATATTTTGGCCATTTAGATACTGTAATATCAGTTTCTTGTTTTTTTAATAAATGCCATATTTCCTCTGTTAAAAATGGCATAAAAGGATGTAACAATTTTAATAGTTTTTCGAAAAAAATTATTGTTTTTTTATATGTTTTTACATCTATAGGTTCACTATATTTTGGTTTGATAATTTCTAAATACCATGAACAAAAATCATCCCAAATTATCTTATAAATAGTCATAAGTGCTTCTGATATCCTATATTTTGACATTGATGTGTCAATGTCATTGATTGATTGATTTAATTTATTTTCAAACCACTCAACCCCTTCAATAGAACTTCTTGGTTGTATGCTGTCGGTTGTATTCCAACTTTTTACTAATCTCAAAGCATTCCATATTTTGTTTGAAAAATTACGTCCTTGTTTACATAGACCTTCATCAAAAGGTAAATCATTTCCTGCCGGAGAGCATAAAAGCATTCCTACTCTAACACCATCAGCTCCATGCTTATCAATTAGTTTGATAGGGTCTGGTGAATTACCAAGAGACTTACTCATTTTTCTTCCAATATTATCTCTCACAATACCATTAAAAAAAACATTTTTAAAAGGAATTTCATTTTTATATTCATATCCCGCCATTATCATTCTAGCTACCCAAAAGAAAATAATTTCAGCTCCAGTTACTAAGTCGTTTGTCGGATAATAATAATTAATCTCTTCATTTTCTGGATTTTTTATTCCATCAAAAACTGATAATGGCCATAACCAAGAAGAAAACCAAGTGTCTAAAACATCTTCATCTTGTGTTAAATCACTAATTTTCAAATTTGGATTTTCTTTTTGAGCCAGAATTAAAGCTTTTTGTTTCGTCTCAGCTACAACAAACTTATTACCATCGTAGTAATAAGCTGGAATCTGTTGTCCCCACCATAATTGCCTAGATACACACCAATCTTTAATGTTTTCCATCCAATGCTTATATGTATTTATATATTTTTTTGGATGAAGTTTAACTTTTTTGTTGTTTACTGCCTCTAGAGCGGGTTTAGAAAGTTGATCCATTTTGCAAAACCATTGCATTGATAGTTTTGGTTCAATGACAGCATCTGTTCTTTCTGAAAATCCAACTTTATTTGTGTGTTTTTCTGTTTTGACTAAAAAGTTACTTTTGGCTAGATCAATTGCTATTTTTTTACGTACTTCAAACCTATCTTTTCCTATATATAGTTTAGCAGATTCGTTTAAAGTACCATTATCATTTAAAATATCAATTATTTCTAAATCATGCTTATCACCAATTTTATAATCATTTACGTCATGGGCAGGTGTAATTTTAAGCGCTCCTGTTCCAAATTCCATATCAACATAATCATCAAAAATAATTGGTATAGATTTATTTATTAGAGGAATTATAGCCATCTTGTTTTTTAAGTGCTGGTATCGACTGTCATTAGGATTTACACAAATAGCAGCATCAGCTAATATTGTTTCCGGTCTTGTTGTTGCTACAGTTAATTTTTCATCACTGTCTTTGATTTCATATGAAATATAATATAGTTTAGAATTTACTTCTTTATGTATAACTTCTTCATCAGAAATAGCAGTTTTAGCTGATGGATCCCAATTAACCATTCTAACACCTCTATAAATATAACCTTTGTTATAAAGATCGATAAATACTTTTATTACAGATTCACTCATATTGTCGTCCATCGTGAATTTTGTTCTTTGCCAATCACATGATGCACCAAGTTTTTTTAATTGTTCAAGTATTATGCCACCATGCTCGTTCTTCCATTCAAAGGCATGCTTTAAAAATTCTTTTCTTGTTAAATCTGTCTTTTTGATACCATTTTTAGCTAATTTTTTTACAACTTTTGCTTCAGTAGCAATTGAAGCATGATCTGTTCCGGGAACCCAGCATGCGTTGTAGCCCATCATTCTTGCTCTTCTTACCATTACATCTTGAAGTGTATTGTTGAGCATGTGTCCCATATGAAGAACACCAGTAACGTTTGGAGGAGGAATTACAATTGTATATGGTTTTCTATTGTCAGGCTTTGAAAAAAAATATTTTTTTTTCATCCAATGATCGTACCACTTCTCTTCAGATTTTTTAGAATTATATGTTTTATTAATTTCCATTGTATTTACAAGGCAAATATACATATCAAAATCTTTTTTTCAATTCTTAAATTCTTATTTGTATTAAGAAAATATTTTATTAATTTTGTCGTTAGTAATAATTATATAATTAAAACTATAAAAACATGAGAATACAATCTTTTACTTTAGCTTTTTTATTCAGCTTTTTAGGCAGTTTTGCTCAAGATAGCCCAAAAGTTGATGCTCCAATTACATTTGAATCCAAAGTTATTGATTACGGAACTATCAACTACAATTCTAATGGGGAAAGAAAATTTATTTTTACAAATAATGGAAAGGAAGCAATAGAAATTGAAAGAGCTAAAGGAAGTTGTGGCTGTACAGTTCCTACTATTGCAAAAAAAATTATCGAACCAGGTGAAACTGGTGAAATAAGTGTTAAATATGATACTAAAAGAGTAGGACCTTTTACAAAAAATGTAACTTTAACTTTTAAAGGAAACTATAAAGCTACCTTTTTAACAATTAAAGGTGATGTTGGAAAGAAGCCAGCTGAAACTCTAGCACCAGAAAAGGACAAAAAAGGTGCTCCGTTGGAAAAAAATTAAATATTTGATTGAATAACCTACCCTCAATATTGAGGGTTTTTTTTTTAAAAGATTATGCCAAAGATTTCAATAAAAGGTGCTAATATGCCTGAATCTCCGATTAGAAAATTAGTTCCATTTGCAGAAAAAGCTAAAAAATTAGGAAAAAAAGTTTATCATTTAAATATTGGTCAACCAGATATCAAAACACCTGAAGTTGCAGTTCAAGCAATACATGATTTTAAGCATAAAGTTGTAGAATATTCTCACTCTGCAGGATTTGAAAGTTATAGGTCAGGCTTAGCTAAATATTATCAGAATTTAGATATAGATGTTTCTCATAAAGATATTATTGTAACTACAGGAGGTTCTGAAGCTTTACTTTTCACATTGAATGCTTGCTTGGACACTGAAGACGAGTTAATTATACCTGAACCTTTTTATGCAAATTATAATGGTTTTTCTGTATCATCTGGAGTTGTTGTAAAACCTATAAAAACATCTATTAAAGATGGATTTGCCTTACCTTCAATAGATGATTTTGAAAAATTAATTACTAAAAAGACTAAAGCTATTTTGATATGTAATCCAGGAAATCCTACTGGATATATGTATTCAAAAGAAGAATTAAATAGATTAAGGGATTTAGTCATTAAATATGACTTGTTTTTATTTGCTGATGAAGTATACAGAGAATTTGCATATGATGGTAAAGAACATTACTCTATTCTAAATATTGATGGGTTAGAAAAAAATTCTGTAGTTGTTGACTCGACATCTAAGAGATACAGTATGTGTGGAATTAGAGTCGGTTGTGTTGTTTCTAAAAATCAACATATTATATCAACAATTCTAAAGTTTGCTCAGGCTAGGCTTTCTCCTCCTACATTTGGACAAATTGCTGCAGAAGCAGCGTTAAATACTCCAAAAAAATACTTTACTGAAGTTAAGCAAGAATATCTTTCTAGAAGAAATTTATTAGTTGAAGGTTTAAATAATATAGAGGGTGTATTTTGCCCTATACCATCGGGAGCATTTTATGTAATTGCTGAACTTCCTGTTGATTGTGCAAACAAATTTGCGCAGTGGTTACTTGAAGATTTTGATCTAAATGGAGAAACTGTTATGGTTGCACCTGCTTCTGGCTTTTATTCTTCTGAAAACAGTGGGTTAAATCAAGTTAGAATAGCTTACGTTTTAAATCAGAAATCATTGCAAAAAGCAATAAATATTTTTAAAATGGCTCTTGCTATTTACCCTGGTAGATTAAAAAATTAATTTGATTAATCGTAGAGTAAGTACTTGACTCTAATTTTTTTGAACTTATTTAAGTCTTTTTGCCAACTATCAATAATCTCAGAAGTTTCTTTACCCTCACAGATTTGTTTTCTTAACTTCTCGTTTCCTGCAAGCTTATCAAAAAAAGTATTAAAAAAATCTTTTTTGTTTGGACATTCATTGTAGCAATTAATTAACCAAACTAAATTTATGTTGGTTATATAGTTTTCTTGAAACCTAAGATCTGAACCATAACATTTTTTATTCTCATGTTTAGGAAATTTACTTCCTTTACCGCTTTTAGGAATAAAACTATAATTACTTTTAAGGTAGGGAGCCCCAAAATGTTGAAATGGAAAATTAGTACCTCTTCCAATACTAACATTAGTTCCTTCAAATAAACATAAGCTTGGATATAAGTTAATAGATCTTGAGTTAGGTAAATTCGGCGAGGGTTTAATTGGTAAGTCATAATGAGAATCATGATTATAGCCAATAAGTTTTATTACTTTAAGATCACATTTTTGTGAAATCCATTTTTCACCATTTATCATTTTTGCATATTCACCGATAGTCATTCCATAAACAATTGGTACAGGGTGCATGCCTACAAAAGACTTATAATTTTCTTCTCTTACAGGACCATCTATATAATGTCCATTTGGGTTTGGTCTGTCTAATACAATTAACTCGACATTATTTTCAGCAGCTGCTTCCATTACATAATGTAGTGTTGATATATATGTGTAAAATCTTACCCCAACATCTTGTATATCAAATAAAATAATATCAACGTCTTTTAAGTCATCATTTGATGGTTTTTTATTTTTTCCATAAAGTGAGATAATTGGAAGTTTTGTTTTTGAATCAATGTCATCTTTTATATGTGCCCCCGCGTCTTCATTTCCTCTAAACCCATGTTCCGGAGAAAATACTTTTATAATATTTATCTTATGAGAAATTAAGCTGTCAACTAAATGTATATCATTTATCATTGAAGTTTGATTTCCTACAATAGCAACTTGCTTATTGGTAATTAGTGAAAGATATTTATTTACTCTTTCTGCTCCAGTAGTTATATTTTGAGCATTTGTATCAATTATAATTGATAAAATAATTAAACAAATTATTTGTCTTATTTTCGCCATAATTATGAGTGTTGAATACTTTATTTCAAAAAAAATATATAGTACAAAGGAAAAAAATAATTCTTACACTAAGCCCATTTTACGTATTGCAATTTTTGCAATTGCATTATCAGTCGCAATAATGTTAATTTCTATAATGGTTATTGGAGGTTTTAAAAAAAATATTACTTCAAAAGTAGTTGGTTTTGGTTCTCACATAATAATTAGTAAGCAGTCATATAATTCTTTTTTTGAGAAAGAACCAATCAAAATTAATTTAGAGTACTTGAATACTCTTAAATCTGACCCCTTGATAAAGCATGTTAATGTTTTTGCAGAAAAGCCCGCAGTAATTAAAACACAGGAAGAAATTCATCCTATAATTTTAAAAGGTGTTTCTACTGATTATAGTTGGAGTTTTTTTAAACAAAATTTAATTAAAGGTAAAGTTCCTACATTAAAAGACAATGGTTTTTCTAATGATATTTTAATATCTAAGTACATTTCAAATATTTTAAATATCGATGTAAATGATACATTAAATTTATATTTTGCTCAACAACCCCCTAGAGTTAAAAAATTAAAAGTTGTTGGTATATATAAAACGGAAATGATTGATTTTGATGAAATATTTGTTTTGGGAAGTATTAAACACATCCAAAAACTTAACAACTGGAATAATATTAATTTATCATCTGAAAATTATGAAAATAATTTAGTTGGTGGATATGAAATTACACTTAAAGATATTAATGATTTAGATATAGTTGCAGAAAAAATCTATGAAATTGAGTCTCCCGTTCATCCAAAGTTTGGTGCAATTGATATTTCAACCATAAAGCAAACAAAGAATCAGATTTTTCAGTGGTTAGATTTACAAGACATCAATGTAAAAATAATTTTATTTCTAATGCTCACTGTGGCTACGATTAACATGATTACTACTTTACTAATAATTATTTTGGATAGAATTAATTTAATTGGAACTTTAAAGGCTATTGGATATAATAATTGGTCGATAAGAAAGATTTTTTTATTTATTTCAACAAAATTAATTACACGAGGACTATTATATGGAAACATCATAGCCTTTTCAATAGCTATTTTTCAAAAATATTTTTCATTAATAAAACTTGATCCTAAAACTTATTACATGAGTACTGTTCCTATTGATTTTAATTTTATTAATATTATTTATTTAAACATTGGAACTTTGATTATTTGTTACTTAATCTTAATTTTGCCCTCATATATAATAACAAAAATCGAACCAATAAAATCAATAAAATTTGAATAGATATGCAGTTTTACAACAACATCTTAGAAACAATTGGTAATACTCCTTTAATTAAATTAAATAGTGTTGTAGAAACAGATGCACTAGTTTTAGCAAAAGTTGAAAGCTTTAATCCAGGTCATTCTACAAAAGACAGAATGGCTTTAAAAATGATTGAGGATGCTGAAAAAGAAGGTATTATTTCCGCTGGAGCTACTATTATTGAAGGAACATCTGGTAATACAGGTATGGGATTGGCACTTGTTTGTATTGAACGAGGTTATAAGTTAATATGCACTATTTCAGATAAACAATCAAAAGAAAAAATGGATATTCTTAAGGCTATGGGTGCAGAGATTCATGTATGTCCTACAAATGTAGAACCTGATCATCCAGATTCATATTATTCAGTTGCTAAAAGACTAAACAAGGAAATTCCTAATTCTTTTTATCCAAATCAGTATGACAATCTATCAAATAGATTGGCACACTACGAAACAACAGGTCCAGAAATTTGGGATCAAACTAAAGGTAAAGTTACCCATTTTATTGTTGGAGTAGGAACTGGTGGAACCATTTCTGGAATTGGTAAATTTTTAAAAGAACAAAACCCTAATGTAAAAGTTTGGGGTGTTGACAGTTATGGATCTGTGTATAAAAAATATCACGAAACAGGAGAGTTTGATAAAAATGAAATTTATCCTTATCTTACTGAAGGGATTGGGGAGGATATTATTGCAAAAAATGTTGATTTTAATCTAATAGATTATTTTGAAAAAGTTACAGATAAAGACGGTGCAATTATGGCAAGAAGATTAGCAAAAGAGGAAGGGATTTTTGCTGGTTACTCATGTGGAAGTGCAGTTGCAGCTATTAATCAGTTAAAAAATAAACTCAAATCAACAGATGTTGTTGTTGTTTTATTGCACGATCATGGTAGCAGGTATGTTGGTAAATTATTTAATGATGAATGGATGAAAAAGATGAAATTTTTATAAAATTAAAACTTACTAACATTTTTAAATTTAAGCCAGATTGAATCAAGTCTGACTTTTTTGTTTTATTAAATTTACTTTTTAATTAATAATTTAATGTATTTAATTTTTGATACGGAAACTACTGGTCTACCATTGAATTGGAATGCTCCACTAAGTAATTTTGATAACTGGCCAAGATGTGTTCAAATAGCATGGCAAATTCATGATATTGAAGGCAAACTTGTAAATGTTAAAAATTATATTGTAAAACCAGACGGTTATGACATTCCATATAATGCAACTAAAATTCATGGTATCTCAACTGAAATAGCCAATGAAAAAGGTATTGCTCTAATAGAAGTTTTAAATTACTTTTTGGATGATGTTAAAAAATCAAAATTTTTAATTGGTCATAATGTGTCATTTGATAAAAATATTATTGGAAGTGAACTTTTAAGAGCAGGATTAGAAAATATTATTTCTGATTTTCCAAGTATTGATACCAAAGATGTTTCAACCAATTATTGTGCATTGCCAGGAGGTAAGGGTGGTAAATACAAATGGCCTAATTTAAGTGAACTTCATGTCAAGTTATTTGGTGAAGATTTTCAAGAAGCACACAATGCTTCTGCTGATGTTCAAGCAACTGCTAGATGTTTTTTAGAATTAGTTCGTTTAGAAGTTATTTCTTTAAAAGAAATTATGATGAGCGAGCAAGATTTTATGAACTTTAAATTAATAAATCCCAAGATTATTGAGCCTGTAGATTTAAGCTTTGATTCATACACAAGCTCTAAAAGTTTAGAAAAAAAAGATGAAATATTAAAAAAAGAAAATCAACATTCTGATGATATCAACATCAAACCTTTTACACATTTGTACGTTCACACTCAATTTTCTGTGCTACAAGCTACAACAGATATTGATAGTTTAATAAATAAAGCAGTAGATATGAAAATGCCTGCAGTTGCAATAACAGATCATAATTTTATGTATGGTGTTTGTAAATTTATTGATAGTGTAAAAAAGCATCCAGTAAATGAAAACACTTCAAATCAAAATAAACTTAATTTAAAGCCAATTATTGGATGTGAATTGAATGTTTGTAATGATCATAAAGATAAATCAAGCAGAGATAATGGTTCACAAATACCTTTTCTTTGTAAGAATATTGAAGGTTTTTACAACTTATCAAAGTTATCTTCTTTTGCTAGCTTAGATGGATTTTATTATGTGCCTAGAGTGGATAAGAAATTAATAAAATTATATAGTAAAGGTCTAATTGCATTAACTGGTAGTATATATGGAGACATACCAAATCTGATTTTAAATGTTGGAGAACAACAGGCTGAAAGAGAGTTTAAATGGTGGCTTGAGGTTTTTGGGGATGATTTTTATGTTCAAATTAATCGACATAATCTAGAGGAGGAGGAACATGTCAACAATGTTTTAATTTCTTTTGCTAAAAAATATAATGTTCCTATTATAGCTACCAATAATGTATACTATTTAAACAAAGATGATTCTGATGCTCATGACATTTTATTATGTGTAAAGGATGGAGAATTAAAAAGTACACCTAAAGGAAGAGGTAGAGGTTATAGATATGGCTTAAGTGGAGATGAGTATTATTTTAAATCACCTCAAGAAATGCAAAATTTGTTTTCTGATTTACCTCATGCCGTAGATAATATTTCCTCATTAATTGATAAAATTGAGGTTTTTGATCTAAATAGAGAAGTTTTGCTTCCGAAATTTGATATTCCTAAGAAATTTATTAACAAAAAAGATAATGACGATTTTGGGAAGAGAGGTGAAAATGATTATTTGAGATATTTAACTTATGAAGGGGCAAAAGAAAGATACCCAGAAATTACAGACAATATTAAAGAACGTATTGATTTTGAGTTAAAGGTTATCGAAAATTCAGGTTACCCAGGATATTTTTTAATCATTCAAGATCTTATTAAAGAGGCAAGATTAATGAATGTATCTGTTGGACCGGGTAGAGGCTCAGCTGCTGGCTCTGTAGTAGCATATTGTAACAAAATCACAAATATCGATCCAATACAGTATGATTTACTTTTTGAGCGTTTTTTAAACCCAGAAAGAGTATCATTGCCTGATATAGATATTGACTTTGATGATGAGGGTAGAGGGAGAGTAATTGAATGGGTAGTAGAAAAATATGGTAAGGAAAATGTAGCTCAAATAATTACTTATGGAACAATGGCAGCTAAGTCTTCTATTAGAGATACTGCTCGTGTTTTAGATTTACCATTATCAGACGCAGATAGATTGGCAAAATTAGTACCAGACATGACTACATTGTCAAAAATATTTACAGAAGATAGTGCAAGCTTTAAAGAAAATTTTAAAGGAGATCAGCTGATTTCAGCAAAAGAACTCATATCTTCTTCAAAGGGCTCAGATTTAGTTGCTGACACCATCAATCAGGCTCGCAAATTAGAAGGTAATATTAGAAACGTTGGAACACACGCATGTGGTGTTATTATTACACCTGAGCCATTAATTGAATTAATACCAGTTACAAAGGCAAAGGACTCAGAATTAATGGTGACCCAATTTGATAATAGTGTAGTAGAAAATACTGGTTTATTGAAGATGGATTTTTTAGGACTAAGAAATTTAACAATAATTAAAGATTGTCTTAAAATCATAAAAAAGCTACACAACATTGATATAAATATTGATAATATTTCCTTAAATGATGAAAAAACTTTTGAAGTTTTTCAGCAAGCAAATACAACCGGTATTTTTCAGTTTTCTTCTGAAGGTATGAAGTCACATTTAAAAAATCTTAAGCCTGACAAGTTTGATGATTTAATAGCAATGAATGCACTTTACAGACCTGGGCCAATGGAGTATATACCAAACTATATTAAAAGGAAGCATGGAAAAGAAGATATTGATTATGATTTAGCTGAGATGGAAGAGTTGTTGTCTTCTACATATGGAATTACTGTTTATCAAGAACAAGTGATGATGTTGTCTCAGAAATTAGCTGGTTTCTCAAAAGGTGATGCTGATTTATTAAGAAAAGGTATGGGTAAAAAGATTAAATCTGTTCTTGATTCACTAAAGCCTAAATTCATTGAGGGCTGTGAAAAAAATGGATTTGATGTAGATGTAGTTCAGAAAATATGGAAAGACTGGGAGGCATTTGCTTCATATGCATTTAACAAGTCACATTCTACTTGCTATGCTCTAATTGCATATCAAACAGCTTATCTTAAAGCGCATTATCCTTCTGAGTTAATGGCTTCTTTATTAACTAATCATATGAATGATATCAAAGATATTACATACTACATGGAGGAGTGTAAAAAAATGGGAGTATTAGTCTTAGGGCCTGATATAAATGAAAGTTTTTACAAGTTTGCCGTTAATAAAAAAGGAGAGATTAGATTTGGTCTTGGAGCTGTCAAAGGTGTAGGTGAAAGCGCAGTTGAAGCAATCGTAAACGAACGTAAGGAAAATGGCTTTTTTAAATCATTTGATGATTTTATGCAGAGAGTAGATTTACGTGTAGCAAATAAAAGAACACTAGAAAGTATCGTTTTATCCGGTGGATTTGATCTTTTCGAGTTAAAAAGATATCAATATTTTTCAAAAGAAGATAATGGACAAACATATATTGAGAGAATGATCAGATTTGGAAACAGAATACAAGATTCTCGTAATTCTAATCAGTTTGATATGTTTGGAGATATTCAAGAATCTACTATTCAAGCTCCTGTTCCATCAATAGCCAAGAAGTGGACTGCTATGGAATTATTGTCTAAAGAAAAAGAAGTTGTTGGGATTTATCTATCTGGACATCCCTTAGATGACTATAAGCTAGAAATTTCAAATTTTTCAAATGGTAATCTAAGTTTACTAGAAAATATGAATAAAATTAAAGGCAAAAAAATAAATTTTTGTGGTGTCGTCACTTCAGTAGAACATAAAGAAACAAAAACAGGAAAGCCTTTTGGAATTTTACATTTTGAAGATTATAGTTCTTCCTTTACTTTTTATTTATTTGGTCAAGACTACATCACATTTAAATCTTATTTAACAGCTGGGTGGTTATTGTTTATTTCTGGTAAAGTACAAAAGAAGTTTTATAATGAAGAGTTAGAATTTAAGATTTCTTCAATTGAGCTATTGTCTGATTTGATTGATAAGGAGGTAAGAGAGATTGTTTTAAGAATTGATTTACAGGATATAAATAGTGATTTTGTTGATGACTTATCTGAAATAATTTATAACAATGAGGGTAAACATTCGTTAGTTGTTAATGTAGTTGATAACCTTAATAAATATGAAGTTAATTTACTTTCTCGTAAAAATAAATTAAATTTAAATAAAAAATTTATAGAAAAAATTCAGCTCTTAAAACAAGTAAAAGTTCTG
>TARA_B100000963_G_scaffold105356_1_pt1 | contig 20496 bp, 29 predicted proteins | sample TARA_B100000963 | Tara Oceans TARA_B100000963 (sample SAMEA2622097) | marine metagenome | biome: marine biome (ENVO:00000447); feature: surface water layer (ENVO:00002042); material: "saline water (ENVO:00002010), including plankton (ENVO:xxxxxxxx)" | depth 5 m | reverse complement strand
GATCTGGTTCACCTACCTCGACAAAGACAAAGACGTAACCCGCTTTCAAGGGCAGGCGTTCAACTGGATTGGTATCGATGAGATCACACAATATCCCACACCGTACGTCTGGGATTATTTGCGTTCTCGCCTTCGTGCTACTGATCCTGAACTCCAGCAACACCTGTACATGCGCTGCACAGCCAACCCCGGAGGAGTGGGTGGTTGGTGGGTCAAGAAGACTTATATCGATGGCATCGAACCAAACAAGCCTTTTCCTGCCTTCGATATAGAAACCAAAAAAGACTTTCTGTGGCCTGACAGTCACGAGAAAGCAGGTCAGCCGCTGTTCCTTCGCAAATTCGTACCGGCGCGGTTGACCGACAATCCCTACCTGATGGCAGACGGCCAATACGAGGCTATGCTCAGGTCGCTCCCGGATGTCGAACGAAGGCGACTCCTCGAAGGTGATTGGGACGTGGCGGAGGGAGCGGCCTTTCCCGAGTTTTCACGAGTGCGTCATGTTGTCGAGCCTTATGACCTTCCTACCAACTGGCCCCGCATACGAGCGGCGGACTACGGCTATGCGAGTCCGTCGTGCGTTTTGTGGGGGGCTATTGACTGGGACAATAATATCTGGATTTATCGCGAACTATATGCTAAACACTTGACAGCAGAAGAGTTAGCCGATAGAATATTAGAAGCAGAACAACTCGATCCGTTACCGTACTATACGGTCCTCGACTCGTCGTGCTGGAATAAAACAGGCTTCGGTCCATCGATAGCAGAGACGATGATGCGAGTCGGTGTGCGATGGACGCCATCCGACCGTAATCGTATTCAGGGGAAGATGGAAATACATCGTCGCCTCGCTGACGATCCGTACACGAACGAACCGCGTCTACGTATCTTCTCTTCGTGTCAGAATATAATCAAACAGCTTGCGGGTATACCCCTGTCGAAAAGCAACAGTGAAGATGTAGACACTAAGTCAGAAGATCACGCGTACGACGCCTTACGCTACATGTTGATGACACGAGTGAGCGGATACTCGTCGATCCACAAACAACTCGGCGCAATCAAGAATCAAGTCCACCAAGTTCACGACGCGACATTCGGATATTAATCGATGGCAGAACTCGATCCAAAAACAGCTACAATACGCGAGGTCGCACAGGCATACGCTACAAAGAACAAGCGAGGGGACGCTTTCGTCACATCCTCCGTACAGTTCTTCAAAGACATCGCTGATCAACCCGGCTCTGCTATGCGTCTTTTCGAAAAGGATGCGGACGGAATCACTCTTCTCTCTCGTACGTTTAAGAATAGTGAAGACACGTCAACCGTTAAGACTGCCATGCAAAATTTGCGGCAGGTCGGCCTGACGCTCAAGGGTCTGTATGGTCCGGACACTCCAGAGTATAAGCTCCTTCCGGACAAGGCTCCGAACACGGACCTCAACAATCGAATCTTCGGACGCTCCGAACCTGCAAAGGCAGTATCTGAAGTTGCAATCAACCCGGATAAGGCCAAGATGAGCCAGTTGTTCGCGGGTGTTGCAAAGTATCTCGACGACCCGAAGACTCGTCCTATCGCACAAGCAATTATTTTTAATTTAAACACAGGCTTACGTCCTAACGCTGCGGCAGGTCTCAAAGTAACATCTTACAAGCCTGACAGCGGTGCTATCTACATCGAATCAGAAGCGAAGGGTGCAAAGGGACGCGCTGTCAATATCCCTTTAAATCCAGTTGCAGATAGCATCCTGCAACAAAACCTGACTACTGGCAGTAAAGAATTTTTCTTTGTCAAGGCTAACGGGAAGCCCGTAACCTCACAAGACATGACTGACCTTCTAAAGACGGTCAAGGTTAAAGATATCGCATTTGATAGAGCGACAAATCGTTATTTCGATACTCTCGCGCCTGAAGGTTTCACTGGTAAGAAGGGTTCGCAACTTCTTCGGAATGTTCACGCTACAGTCGGACAGTCGATTGGTATAGATCAGGACCGCCTCGCTTACCTTCAAGGCCGTAGCCTCAAGTCGGCAGGTAAAAGCAGCACGGGGGAACTGACAACGTACCAGCAAGCCTTTCCCGGTGCGGTCGGAGAGGTTGACAGGGCAAACGCAAATATGTTTGCAAGTTTCTGGGCAAACGCTGCAACGGAGGCAGGTTTCGATATCGGGGAACGCATCCCGATGCCAACAGAAAGAATCACTACTCAAACTCCCGGATTTGAAGGATATTTTGAACTTCCTGCACAAGAAGCACCTGTTAAGGTAGCCCCGGAAGCAGATGCGCCTCTACCGACCACGCCTGCTGACTTCGATGACAACACAAAGGCCGCTCTCAAGAGTGCAGGTTTCAATATAGATTACTCGAAGATAACCGATAAAGGCGGCAAGATATTAAAAGGACTACTGCCTGTCGCTGTAGGATCAAGCGCAATCATAGCTTCCAGAAAAGCAGAAGGGCAGGGAGACACTCCCTTTGTAGCTGGCATGAAGGGTGTTGCAGCAGGAGCGTCAGAGCTAATAGCACCTCCCGGAATGGCATTCAGTGATAGAGAGTTTCGTGAAGATCAGAGGGCTACGACTCCCGGTGGATCAGGTCTTGGTCCGCGAACAGACGTTGCCCCTCAAACAGATGCTCTGGGATATATCAAACCAGAGTTTGCAATGTATCCTATGAAAGACGCTCCGCGTGAAAGTTTCTTAGATACTAAAGTAAAACAACCCTAACGGAGGAAAAAATGGCAAACCAGACCACGGGTAATTACAACTTTGGTGAAGCGTACATCATGAACGCCGATGCAACAACCATCGACGATCAGATGGGCGCGGACAAGCTCTATCGTGAGGGTCTCGAATTCGACACTCGCGCGAAGACCGATGTCCTCACTGAAGACATGCCCAAGCAACAGACTAAGCCGACTGTAGAGGCTTCTCTGTTCAGCATGGCTGATGACCGCCCACAAGGCAACGACTAAAGGATTATCATGTCCGAAAACTTCCTAGAGCCGCAAGACGACACGGCAGTACCTATTCCGTCCCCTGAAGAACAGATGCCCGGCCTTGCCGGGTACGTCACGTCTAAATTTAAAGACGCAGAGAACGGCAGATATTCGTACGAGCAGCGTTGGCTTAAGGCGTACAAAAACTTTCGAGGAATCTACGATTCGACAACGCAATACCGCGACTCAGAAAGGTCGAAGGTATTCATAAAAATAACAAAGACGAAAGTTCTTGCGGCGTACGGACAGATCGTCGACATCCTGTTTGCGAACAAAAAGTTTCCACTGGTTGTCGAGTCGACTCCCGTACCGGAAGGCATCGCAGAGTTCGCACATGCGCGGACGCCTGTCGATGAAATCAAACCCAGCGATCCGTACGGATTCCCCGGTGATGGACGTATGATAGCTCCGGGAGGTTTGATGGCGTCCGACTCCCACGTCTTGGGATCGTACGGAAAAGAGTTCGGGGATATGCTCGTTCCGGGCAAAGCGAAAGTCGGTGAACCACAGTTCGAACCGGCAAAGGAACAGGCCCGTCGGATGGAGAAGCTGATCCACGATCAACTCCTCGACACGAATGCGGTCAACGTATTCCGCAAAGCGATATTCGAGTCCGCACTCTTGGGCACGGGCATCGTCAAGGGGCCGTTCAATTTCTTCAAGCGTGTCCACAAGTGGCAGCGCGGTGAAGATGGTGAGCGCGACTACATGCCCTACGAGAAGACTGTGCCTCGTATCGAGGCCGTCTCGCTTTGGGATTTCCACCCTGACCCGTCAGCTACGTCGATAGAGGATTGCGAGTACGTCATCGAGCGTCACCGCATGAATAGACAACAGCTACGTAGTCTCATCATGCGGCCACACTTCGACGCTACAGCGATTCAAAATGTCCTTGCGAAGGGGCCGAACTATTCTGACAAATATTACGAAGACACGATCCGAGAGGACGAAACCGAAGCGTACTATCAAGAGAATCGTTTCGAAGTCCTTGAGTATTGGGGCGTCCTCGATGCTTACTTCGCTGACGAAGTAGGCTTAGAGGAAGCTAAAAACATGTCGGAGTTCGACCAGCTACAGGTCAACGTGTGGGTGTGTGGCAACGAAGTCTTGCGTTGCGTAGTCAACCCTTTCACTCCTGCGCGGATACCCTATCAAGCGTTTCCGTTCGAGATCAATCCCTATCAGATTTGGGGTGTTGGTGTCGCAGAGAATATGGAAGATGCCCAACTACTTATGAACGGTCACGTTCGTATGGCTATCGACAACCTCGCCCTCGCTGGCAACCTCGTCTTCGATGTCGACGAGGCATCCCTCGTGCCGGGACAGAACATGGACATCTTCCCCGGCAAGATATTCCGTCGTCAGTCAGGTGTTACGGGCACGGCCATTAACGGCCTTAAGTTCCCGAACACTGCTCCCGAGAACATACAGATGTATCAGATATCTCGCCAGCTTGCTGACGAGGAGACAGGCATACCATCGATCATGCACGGTCAGACAGGGGTCACCGGCACCGGACGCACAGCAGCAGGACTGTCTATGCTGATGGGCAGTGCGGGTTTGTCGATGAAGACGGTCATCAAGAACATCGACGATCATCTTCTCAAGCCACTCGGTGAAGCGTACTTTCAGTGGAACATGCAGTTCAACATGGAATCGGAGGACATCGAGGGTGACTTGGAGATTAAGCCACGCGGCGTAGCGGCAGTTATGCAGAAAGAGGTACGCACCCAGCGTCTCACCTCGTTACTGCAGACGATAGCTAATCCGATGCTTGCGCCGTTTGTGAAGCTGCCGAACCTCATGCGAGAGTTGGCAATCGCACAGGACATCGATCCGGACAGCCTCGTCAACGACGTAAACGAAGCACAACTCTACGCACAGATGTTACAAGGGATGATGCAGAATGCTCAACAAGCAGCAAGCGCGGAAGCTGGCGGCGCTCCTCAACAGCCCGGAATGGCCCCAAATGGAGGAGTACCTAGCGGACCTCCGGGAAGTGACGATTCAGGCCGTGGTGATGGCACAATCGGAGTCGGAGTTGCGCCAGACGCAGGGGAAGCTGGCTTTACTGGAAATGCTCCTCAAGTTGAAGAGTAATTACGAAGCGGTGGTGAGAAACGATGTCTAAAACGCTAACTCCTGAACAATATCAACAACAATTTGTCGATTACTACTCTTTTCCCGGCATCGGTGTAGAAGCGGCACCTGAAGTAGATGATGAAGAAAAAGATGACGAACCAGTACGTCCAAACATCCTCACACCCGTCGGTCAACGTGACGAACAAGTAGCAAACGTATTCGGTCAGATTCCTATCGTAGGTACGGGCCAGCAAATCTCTACGGAAGACCCGTACGAGTACATTCGTAACTTTGACACTCAAGAGAAAAGCGACTTGAACGGCAAGGGATTTAGTCGGTACCTCGAACAGGCTGCAGGAGTACCCGGTACTGTAGCCACTGTAGCTACAGGACTTCCTATCTCTGCTCTAGCGTACGGCGCTGGGCAACTTGCACGAAAACAACATCGCAAGAACGCCGAGTCAATCGCTTCGTACGGCGGCAACGCGGGTTCGATGTTCAAGTTTCAAGGTCAGACTGTTAGTCGCGCACCGGGTAGTAAAATCTTTACTGGTAACTTGGGTGGCCTCAGTCAGAGTGATATGTATCGCACAGATGAAATACGCAAAGGTTTCATCCCGGGCACGATGATAGAAAACACGTCTATACGCAGGGGTGCGGGTCCGCAAGGTATGCCCGGTTCATCAGGACTCTCCGGTGTTACGAGTATCGAGGGCGCAATCATGGACGCGTTTGGTACCGTGCATACGGGACAGCGCGATGATTCGGGTCACATGATGGTTTCCGCATCTCAGGCACAAGCTCTCCGTGAAAAAGAGTTTCGTAGCATGGCGCGACAGGCTGAAGTGGATATCTCAGGTCTCAAGGGCGTGAACTTTGTAAATGCTGCCGTAGCTTACAAGCAGCACGTTGATGGCGTTATGAAAACCGACTCCTCGTATGGTGGTTTCTTTCACAAAACGAGCAATTTAAGTCCGGGTCAAAATGCGTCTGCACTCGACAGGCGTCGGGGTACGGCAGTTGACTTTCTCAAAGACAAGTACGGCATCACGCCGACTACTAAAGTAGATACATCGCAACCGGATGACTTCGTGCCGTCCGTAACTGAATCACGCAGCGAAGCGAATCGTATACGAGAAGCAGAAAGAGATGCCGCATTTGAAAGAGGTCAAGCCGCGCGAGATCGTATGATGGATCGTCTTAGGGACGAGGGTGATCCTCAAGAAACATCCCCAACAGAATACAGCATGAGTGACTTTGCTGATGATTACGCGGCAAGCTATGAGGGCGTTACTGACTTCGGATTCCGCAGAGGCGGTCGCGTCGGTATGGCAGAGGGTGACACACCTCAAGGCACCTTCGAACCCGGTTTCGTCGAGGGGCCACCCGAGAACTTTACAGAGCGTGAAACCGTAGCCGACGATCAAAACGGCAAGGTCACACCGGACACATTTATCATCAACGCAGCAGCCGTAGAAATCGCCGGTAGCGAAGACATACGAAAGATGTTGATGAAAGCCTACGAAGTGGCTGTACAAAAAGGACTTGACATTGGCCGTGTAGATCGTAAACTATATGAAGGGACAGTAGACGTTGCTCTTTCGAAGGGCGAAGTTGTCGTACCTCCTGAGTTAGCCAAAATCATCGGCTACGACCGCCTCCGCAAAATTAACAACCGTGGTAAGAAAGAAGTCGCGAGTCGGCAGAAAAAAGCGGGGGGTGGATTCCTCGACGGAAAAAAGTTCGCAGACGGGGGTGACGTAGGGGAAGACATTCCTTTCGATCAGTCCATACCCATCGATGACAGCACTCGTAAAGTTTTTAAGACGTTCCTAAAAAGTAAAAGACAACGCGGGGATGTTGAAAACTTAATAGATAGTTTGGATGATAGAGGAAGGCTGTTTGTTTTAGGTTTAGTTGAAACGACCGCATCTACAGACTCAGTAGAGTCTATGACAGGTGTTATGCAAACCGCTGTTAATAGAGCAAACACTAATCGTCCAAGTTTTAAAAATGTGAACGATTTAGCATCTGTAATGAAGCAAAGATCATCACGAGGCACTGGAAGTCGTATGTTTCAGTACGACGGACTAGAGCCGAAAAAAATTACACCTCGTTTACGAGAGGTTGTTCAAGGCCGGGTTCCTAATGCAGTCAGCAAGCTGTTCACAGCAGCGGAAAACTTAATGAATCCTGAAACAGAGGGTCAACGACCTCTTCCATCTGACATAATGTTTTATACGAAACCTGACGCTCCTTTAGCGAAAGATTTCGAAGACAATCCTAAAATGAGATATTTTACAAGTTTTGGAGGGCACGACTATTATGCCCTCGATGCGGCCCCGGAAGGGTTCGTAAATAATTAGTCAGCTACCCGCGTGTTCGCGGCCCTGACACAACCGGAGCGGCCACCCACACGCCAAAGTGGCCCCGCTAGTGAGGTAAGTAAAATGGCAAAGAAAGTACGCGGCCACCGTGCCAACAAGCCGAATGACTCGTTCGGTGTAGTCAACAGCGAGTCCCTGTATCGCGGTCAGTACCGTGAGGATGTTCACAAAGACGACGAAGAAGAGGTAGAAGCCCAAGCCGAAGCGGACCCCGAAGAGACGGCCACTCCGCAGAGCAGTAGCTTCGTCGAGTCTAAAGAAGAGGAACACGACTACAAAAAGCGATACGACGACCTCAAAAAACACTACGACAGTAAGGTCAACGAATTCAAGCAGGAAATCACAACCCTACGAGAGGCGATAGATTCACGCGAAGTGGACATGCCTACTGGTGTACAAGCACCGAAGACAATCGAGGAACTGCAAGCATTCAAAGAACAATACCCAGAAGTGTTCGATGTGGTTCAAACCGTATCATCGATTCAGGCAGAGTCGCAACTTTCGGAACTCCGTGAAGAGTTGGGCACTATCAAGGAACGGGAAAAAGAACTGGAAAAACAAAAGGCTTATGAAGAGCTATTACGTTTACAGCCCGATTTCGATACGCTCAAGTCCGAAGATAAGTTCCTAGAGTGGCTACAAGAGCAGCCCGAATCAATCTCTGACGGCATCTACAAAAACAACACGGATGCTCGTTGGGCGGCACGCATAGTGGACTTGTACAAGGCCGACACAGGCCAAACAAAGAAGCGGACTAAATTTAGTTCTTCTGCTGCAGAGGCAGTCACGAGGCCACCAGCCCGTGAAGTAAAGACCGAAAAAGGCGGAGACAGGATTTGGAAGGCTTCTGACATCGGCAAGATGAAGCCGTGGGAGTTCGAAAAACACGAAGCAGAACTCGACGCGGCACGCATGGAAGGCCGAATAGACTTCAACTCTTAAACCTCAAAGGAAGGGTAAACCAATGGCTTTTGGTACCTCCGCAGGTTATGGTAACCTGCCTTCCGGCAACTTTACGCCGGAAATCTTTAGCCAAAAGGTTCTCAAATTCTTCCGTCGCGCTTCGGTTGTAGAAGACATTACGAATACCGACTACGCTGGCGAAATTGAGAACTTTGGCGACACCGTCCGCATTATCAAGGAACCGGTAATTACCGTGTCCTCGTATAGTCGCGGCTCGGTTATCAACGCGCAAGACCTTGCTGACGATCAGATTACTATGGTAGTCGATCAAGCAAATGCTTTCTCGTTTAAGATTGACGACATCGAAGAGCGTCAGTCGCACATCAACTTCGAAGCACTCTCCACCTCTTCTGGTGCGTTTGCTTTGAAGCGCAGATACGATGCTAACATCCTTGACATCATGGCAACTGACGCCGGTCTCACTGGTGAGTCGGGTGCGACCACTGCACAGATTTCTGGAATCGGTACTCTCGGTTCCGCTCTGGATATCGGCGGTGCAACCACTCCGGGCGACACTGCCGTCAACACCATGCTCAAGATGGCAGAGTCTCTTGACAACCAGTCTGTTCCGGAAGAGAACCGCTGGTTCGTCGCACCTCCATCGTTCTACAAGCACCTCTTCTCAGCCGGTGCGAAGTTCGCAGAAGTCCAAGTTACGGGCGATGCGACTTCCCCGCTGCGTAACGGTCTTGTGTCGCTGGGCAACATCGCTGGCTTCCAGTGCTACAAGTCCACCGCCCTCGTATCGAACGGCGGCACGGATCAGGTAACGCTGACTGGCCTCGCTACGGACGGCTCCGAGAATGTTCTTCTCGGCGGTCATATGTCCTCCACGGCTACCGCTTCGCACATTGCGAAGACTGAGGTTGTCCGTTCGACTGAAACCTTCAGCGACATCGTTCGCGGTCTCCATGTCTTTGGTCGGAAAGTTCTCCGTCCGGAAGCTATCGTCCGCGCCGTTGTTAGCTTAGACTAATAGGGAGGACTGAGTAATGGCTACTTATGATCGTACTATTACCGGCGGTGGCACCACCGGACATCCGGGCAACATGCCCCGTCCGTACGTCATCACTTCTCCGGTCTATGATGCGGTGGACAACACCTCACTTGCTGGCGCTGATATCGTCAAACTCATCGATCTGCCTGCAGATACGATGGTGATCGGCGGCTGTATCGAAGTCCTTGAGGCTTCGGGCAACGCTCAAGTGACGCTCGACGTGGGCACCAGCGATGATGTTGATGCCTTCGTTGACGGTGGCGCAAGTAACGCTGCCGCAATCCTTCAGTTCAACCTGAAGGCTACGGCAAACAACATGGTCACTTCTGCTGACTCTGTTCAGGTGACTGTGCTTGACGCCGGATCATCCGGTACGACTGCACTGCGTTTCCGTGTACACGCCGTCCTGTGCGACGTGTCGCAGAACCCTGTCGAGTCTGCTACCGTTTCGACCGGAACGTAATAACTTATATCAGGGGGGCTTCTATTGCCCCCTTGATCTTCTAACTTATATATGATATAAGCAGGAACCCCTGCCGGGAAAGTAACAGGAGTCCTGCGATGAACTACATAACCAGTAACATTCCGTATTTCAAAACTTGGGTGCGAAGAGAATACACCACCAATCACGATAGATATCAGGGTGAATTCTTACATGCGATGGCGATAGGCGTCACCACCCTACCGATGCGTACCCTATCCTTCCAAGTTTTGTTTACGGGATGCGACGAAGAAGAAAACGTACACGGCGGAGCGATGTGGGCACGTATGCCCCTGACAGCCCTAGTAGGGGACACACCCTTCGATGAGTGGCCTGAACCTATACCTACTTATCTGGCACAGCCGTGGGACTGTCAGTCACATCACCACTCAGTATTTGTCTTCAACAGAGGCACACCGTGTCCGTGGCTGGCTAAGATAGACGGAGAGTTCTATCCGGCTAAGTATTACTTCACCGTGGACTACACGGATACTGAGGTAGCGGACGATCCGGCACAACATAAACAGAGTCACGTACTCGAACTTATGGATGCTGGCAAGTGGACGGGCAACATTGTTGCTCTTCCGAACAACCGGGTCAGGGTGACCAATCCTGCTTGGTTCGTAACGGGCGATGGCCCACCGGACTTCGCTCCTAGTCAGTGGGTCCATCATTCAAAGCAAGACCCGAATTACGTCAACGATACGGCACGGGTATTCGATAACCTCTACGCGGAGAGCGATTATGAAGAAGATGACGAAGAAGAGTAAGGGCATGGCTAAAGGCGGCAAGCGTGGCGGTGCTAAAAAGATGGCTAAAGGTGGTATGCGCGGCGGTCGCAGAATGATGCGTAACGGCGGCAAAGCTATGAAAGCCAAAGGTATGGCTAAAGGCGGTAAACGCGGTGGCGCTAGAATGGCGATGAAAAATGGCGGCAAGGCAAAGGGGACTAAGCGTGGTGGTGCAATGACCGTTGCGGCGCTCCGTGCTGCTGCTAAGAAAAAAGGCTTCAAGCTCGTAAAGGCGTAGTCAGATGGCACGTCGCGGACTATACGCCAACATCGCAGCCAAGCGTCGTCGTATTAAGGCCGGTAGCGGCGAGAAGATGCGTAAGGCTGGCAGCAAGGGCGCACCGACAAAGGGCAACTTCAAGCGTGCTGCACAGACCGCAAGGAAGAGATGATGGCACGCAAAGCCGACAAGATGCCAGCCCGTAACAAAAAGAACTTTCGGCCAACGAAAGCAGGGGCTGGCATGACTAAGGCCGGGGTGGCTGCGTATCGTCGCAAGAACCCCGGTTCTAAATTGAAGACTGCAGTCACGGGCAAGGTCAAACCCGGAAGCAAGGATGCCAAGCGTCGTAAGTCGTTCTGTGCGCGTTCTGCTGGGCAGATGAAGAAGTTTCCAAAGGCTGCAAAGAATCCGAATAGCCGCCTACGACAGGCGCGGAAGAGGTGGAAATGCTAACTGCATTGATCGGCCCGATAGCGAATCTAGCCGGTACGTGGCTAGAGGGCAAGGTCGAAAAGACAAAAGCCGAAACGGGGGCCAAAGTCGCAAGGGCAAAAGCCGAAGCGACCATCATGGAAAAGAAGGCTACGGGGGAACTCGAATGGGACTTGGAAATGGCACGTGGAAGCCAGTCATCGTGGAAAGACGAGTGGCTGGTCATTTTGTTTTCGGTGCCGTTGATCCTTGCGTTCATACCGGGCATGGAAGGAGTCGTGGCTAATGGATTCGAGCAACTCAAGGCTATGCCGCAATGGTATCAATATTCTCTGGGGGTTATCGTTGCTGCCTCATTTGGCGTTCGTAGCGCTACTAAATTCTTTGGGAAAAAGTAAGTATGGCCGAAGTTACGATGGAGCGCATACTGAAGTGGAAGATACTCCCCCGTTTGATGATGTTGGGAATGTCCCTTTCGGCGTGGCGCGTGGTGGAGTGGTTCATGCAACTTCCGGACCCGACGAGTCAACAGGCGGCACTTGTCAGTGTAGTGACGGGGGCTATGACCGGTGCATTTGCGGTCTGGATGGGACATGAGGCGAAGAAATGATGAATGCAAATAACATAAAGCGTGGAATGAAATACGACTTAAACACATTCGTAGAGAAGGTAAGACAGCACGAAGGCTTGGTTCTTACCGTGTATAAGGACACTCTCGGCATCGACACTATAGGTATCGGGCGCAATTTAGAAGGCCGGGGGATCAGTAAAGAAGAACTTGATTACATGGATATTCCCTCCATAGATGCTGTCTACGAACACGGCATCACAGAAGCGGATGCGTATTATCTCGCCACTAACGACATCGCAATCGTAGAGAACGAACTAGCACGAGCGAAGCCCTGTGTGTACGACCTCGATGCTGTGCGGCAACTGATTGTGATGGACATGGCATTCAATATGGGCGTGCCACGCCTCTGCAAATTCAAGAAGATGTGGGCTGCTATCGAGGCGGAAGACTTCGACACCGCATCCGTCGAGATGCTCGATTCGCGTTGGGCGCGGCAGGTCAAATCACGAGCGACGAAACTTTCGGACGCCATGAAGAGTGGACAGTTCTGATGCCCCTAACAGACAAAGGCAAAAAGATCATGCAGTCGATGAAACGCACATACGGGGGTAAGAAGGGTGAAGAAGTCTTCTACGCAACACGTAACGCTGACAAGATCACGGGCGTCGAGGAAACAGAAGAACTCAAGAAGGGTGGCCGGGTTAGAAAAACTCGCAAATCGTCGAAGTCTAAAGCGAAGGGCAAGAGTAGAGTTAATGAGGCTGGCAACTACACTAAGCCCGGAATGAGAAAACGTATATTCAATCGTATCAAGGCCGGTGGCAAGGGCGGACGCCCGGGTCAGTGGTCGGCGCGTAAAGCTCAGATGCTTGCGTCTGCCTACAAAAAAGCCGGAGGAGGTTATAAAGACTGATGGCACTTACACCACAAAATAGAAAACGCGTCCAGAAAGTTGCGAAGGGTCTTAAGAAGGCTGTCAAAGCTCACACTGGACAGCACAAGACTCTCAGTAAAGTCTTGGGCAAATCCAAGCCTACCCGTCGCGGAGCCAAAAAAGCCAAGCGATGAAACATGTGTTTCTTCTGTTTGTGCTTCTCGGCACAGGGGAAGAACAACGCATGGTAAGTAAGGACATGTATTTCCGCGACCTCAACGAATGTGTGTGGTTCGCTCAAAAACTCCACAAGCAAGGGAATAAGGTGACGGCATACTGCCTACCTAAGTTAGTCGATGAAAGCGTACGAGTTTACTGATGTTAGCAGAACTTGCCGCTGCAAATGCAGCGTTCGCAGTGATAAAGACGGCGGTCCAGAACGGCAAAGACATTGCCAGTGCTGGGACTGCGATTGCGAACTTTGTGGGTGCAAAGGAGGACTTGCAGCGTAAGGCGACTAAAAAGGGCAATAGTTCTGACCTAGAGGAGTTTATGGCTCTCGAACAGATACGGGAACAAGAAGATCAACTAAAACAGATTATGATATATGCTGGACGGCCCGGACTGTGGGGAGACTGGCAACGCTTCCAAGCAAAGGCACGGACAGCACGAAGAGAAGCAGAAATAGCAGCAGCCAAACGACGTAGAAAGATAGTAGACTGGACTCTGATCACAATAATATCGTCAACACTTTTAGCAATACTCGTGGGTTTTATTCTTTTGTTGGCGCATCATCAGGGTAAGTTATAGTGAGGAATAATGCACAAGTTAGCGATACAGGCGTTACAACACAAATATCAGGCGGAGATGGCAGATGCAGAGTTTGTATTCCAAGTTTACATTGATCATCCTGTTGGCATCGGTGAACATCCGGGTCTCTTGGAAGAAATGGATCAAGCGCTTTCAAGATGGAGCGGAGCGCAAGATAAATTGGCCGCCCTCGCTACTTTAACGATGGAGATGGCAGATGCCGAAGAAGAAGAGCCAACGCTCTTTGACAGCTTGGACTAAGCAGAAGTGGCGCACCAAAAGTGGCAAGCCGTCCACACAAGGTCCGAAAGCTACCGGGGAGAGATATCTACCGGAAAAAGCTATTAAGGCGCTCTCCGCGAAAGAGTACGCTGCTACGACTCGCGCAAAGCGTAAGGCCACGAAGGCGGGTAAACAGGTTGCTAGGCAACCGAAGAAGATAGCAAAAAAGACCCGCTCATATCGCAAGGTACGATAGATGACATTCCTAGAACTTATCAACGCTGTGTTACGAGAAATAAATGAAGTGGAAATCACTACAGTTTCTTCGACGCGCGGCATCCAAACGTCAGTCAAAGACTTCATCAACAAGTCGCAGCGAGACATTATTAACTCCGAAGTTGAGTGGCCGTTTACTGTTGTTAGTCAGTCTTTTACGACTACTGCGGGAACAGGAGAGTATTCCCGAGAGTCAGATGCAAAAACTGTCGACTATGATAGTTTTACTGTACAAGAGTCCGCATCCACGGCGGAAAAACAACTGAAGTACCTGTCATTCAACGAGTACCTCGAACAACGCAACGAGGCGGATACAAATCCGGACACAAGCGCACGGGCCTTACCCGAGTTTGTCTACAAAACACCTGATCAAAAAATCGGCTTGTCTCCCGTGCCGGACGTTTCTACTTACACCGTCAGGTATTACTACTATCAGACCACATCAGATTTGGTCAACAATACTGACGTATCTGTCATACCCGAGCGTTTCCACGATGTCATCGTCAACCGCGCTCGTTACTACGTTCATATGCTTCGCTCTGATGTCCAGTTTGCACAGCTTGCGTTGCGTGACTACAAGGAAGGACTACTTCGCTTGCGTGTCGAATTAATCAACCGTAAGGATTATATGAGGGCCGTCTGATGCCAGATACTTCACTACTCAGTCCGTTTGTTGTGAAGCTAGGTGGCGGTTTGGTGCTTGATAAGGATGCCTTTACCCTACCCCCCGGTGCAGCTACACAGTTGCAAAACTTCGAACCTGACATCAACGGCGGATATCGCCGCATCAACGGGTTCGCTAAGTTCAACTCGAACATCGTACCACAGACCAGCGCGTCTACCGAAAAGGTTATTGGTGTACACATCTACAAAGATCAAGTCCTTGCTGCACGTGGTGAAAAGGTATTCAAGGGCGGCGCAACCGGATCATGGACAGAGATAGATACGGGGCGCACCAGTGCCGGACGATACAACTTCGTTAACTTTAACTTCGACGGCACAGACAAGGTAGTCTTCGTAGACGGCGCAAACCTCGCATCGGTCTTTAACAACACTAGCGTCACTGACGTAAGTGCCAGCGGTAGACCGGCGGACCCCGCGTTTGTGGAGGTGTTCCGGAGTCACGTGTTCTACGCGGGTATGTCTGCAAGTCCGCAGGAGCTTATCTTCAGTGTGCCCTTCGACGAAGATAATTTTACGGGGGGTAGCGGTGCCGGATCAATTAAGGTTGACGGCATCATCAAGGGCATCAAAGTCTTCCGTGAAAGTCTCTTTGTTTTCTGCGAAGACTCTATCTTTAAGATCACAGGTTCGAGTTCGTCAGATTTTGTAGTCGTACCAGTCACACGTAAGATTGGTTGTGTAGACGGTTTCAGCATCCAAGAGATATCGGGTGATATCGTCTTTCTCGCACCTGACGGACTACGCACAGTTGCTGGTACTGAAAAGATTGGCGACGTTGAACTCGGCACCGTGTCGAAGCAGATACAGCCTCGCCTAGAAAATGTGTCCACGGAAAGAATGTCCTCTCTAGTTATACGAGGAAAGACTCAGTATCGTCTGTTTTTCCCCACAGACTCACAAGCGTCATCGGCTGCTCTCGGCATCATAGGAGTTATCAAGTCGGGCGTCGAAGGTGGTATAGGCTGGGAGTACGCAGACCTCAAGGGTATCAAACCCGCGTGTGCTGCTTCCGGATTTATCAGTGGAGTCGAGACGATTTTACACGGCGGATACGACGGATACATCCACAAGCAAGAGTCGGGCAACACTTTTGACGGCACTAACATAGGCGCTATATATCGTTCTCCTGACTATACGATGGGAGATGCTGGTATACGAAAGTTGATGCAGCGCATCATCTGGAACTATGACAACGACGGCGCAGTCAACTCTAAATTTCGTATTCGTTATGACTTTAGTTCGGCGGATGTACCCCAGCCAGCAGAATACGATCTGACTACCGGATCGGCAATCGCACTCTACGGGTTGGCTGCATCGACATACGGCACCGCAGTATACGGATCATCGGGCACACCGCTTGTACGACAGAGCGTAGAAGGCGGGGGATTTACAGTAGCTGTGCGCTTGGATGACACACAGGGCGCAGCCCCCATATCAGTCAAAGGGTATCAATTAGAATTTACTCCGGGAGGGAGGAGATAACACATGGCAGGTTACACTAGACAGTCGTCTTACTCTGACGGCGATACTATCACCGCCGCACACAGTAACAACGAATTCGATCAGGTTCTTGCTGCGTTCAATAATTCCAGCGGTCACAAGCACGATGGCACCGCTGCAGAGGGTCCGGTCATCGGACTCATCGGTGATCCGGGCGAAACTACGCCGCTAAACAAAGTCGTCATTGACAACCCCAACAATCAGATTGAGTTTTCGGTTGACGTATCCAGTTCGTCTGTAGAGCAGCTTGTTATCAAGGACGGCGTGATTGAGCCAACAACCGACAATGATATCGATCTCGGCTCGTCGAGCAAGCAGTTCAAAGACCTACACATAAACGGCACCGCCAACATCGACAGCTTGGCTGCGGACACAGCTAACATCGACGGTGGTTCTATCGACGGCGCAACGCTCGGCACGAACAGTGCAATCACACAGGCCGTCATCGACAACGTCAACATCAACGGCACAACTATCGGTCACACTGACGACACAGACCTGATGACCCTCGCATCGGATGTCTTGACTGTCGCTGGCGAAGTGTCGATGACAACCCTCGACATTGGCGGTACGGATGTAACTGCCACTGCCGCAGAACTCAACCTAATGGATGGTGGCACATCTGCTGGCACAACAGCCGTGGCAGGTGGGGATGGTATCGTAACCAACGACGCTGGAACGATGCGTCAGACCACAGTCGATACCTTCGACACGTACCTCGCCGCAACTACAAAAACTCTGACAAATAAGACACTCGATGCCGACAACAATACTCTGTCGAACATCGAAGTGGACAACCTCAAGTCGGGCGTCCTCGACACAGACCTATCGAGTGTTGCCGGGACAGACACCACCCTCGCATCAGCCAAAGCCATCAAGGCGTATGTAGATGCACAGGTTACTGCGTCTGATTTAGATTTTCAGGGGGACAGCGGCGGCGCACTTAGCATCGACCTCGACAGCGAAACTCTCGACATTGCTGGCGGCACCGGCATCGATACGTCCGGCTCGGGCAATACCTTGACTGTTGCAATCGACAGCACCGTAGCTACGCTGTCCGGCTCTCAGACACTCACTAACAAAACCATCGATGCCAGTCAGTTGTCCGGCACCGTTGCAAACGCACGTCTGGACGCAGAACTACAGGCACTTGCTGGCCTCACGTCTGCTGCTGACAAGGGTATCCAGTTTAGCGGTTCCGGCAGCGCAGCCACATATGACCTCACAGCAGCAGGTAAAGCTCTGCTGGATGACGCTGACGCTGCTGCCCAGCGTACGACTCTTGGACTCGGTACAGCAGCGGTTACTGATACCGGCATCAGCAACGGCAACGTAGCGGTGTTTACAAGTGGTGCCGCTGACAACGACTTCCTTCGCATCGATGGCACGTCGATTGAGGGACGTTCCGCATCAGAGGTGCTGTCTGACATCGGCGGACAGGCATCCCTGACATTTGGCATCTCGAACACCAACGCGGTCAAGATCGACAGTTCGTCTGTGGCTGATGACGAGTACGCTAGGTTTACATCTAGCGGACTTGAAAGTCGTTCTACATCAGAAGTTATTTCAGATATCGGGGCTGTAACTGCTGCTGATGCTGCTAACGAGGCGACGGCCCTTGCGATTGCGCTTGGATAACCTTGACAATCAACGATTAATAACGTATAATATATCCGAAGAGGGATGAGAAATGGCTAACACATTTAAGGTAGTATCGCATGACGTTATGCCAGCATCTAGCGGTAGTCCAGAAGACCTATACACAGCACCGGGTAGTACAACTACCATTATCTTGGGTATGGTTTTAGCTAACGTACACACCAGTCAAGTCACAGCTAGTGTAAAGCTAGTCAGCGATACATCTGGTGGCGGACGTTCAGCAACCAATACAACAACATTCCTGTTGAAAGATGCTCCCATTCCTGTTGGTGCGTCTCTTGAAATTCTTGCTGGTAACAAAGTAGTGCTTGAAACCACAGACAAAATTCAGATTGACTGTTCCGTAGCGGATAAGGTCAGCGTAACTATGAGCATCATGGAGATAACCTAATGCCGTATCTGGGTCAGCAGACAGCCGATAACTTCCAGAGTACGACTGCAGTACAGCGTTTCAATGGTGATGGCAGCGATACCACATTCACCCTGACCACTGCAGTATCCTCTGTGCAGGATGTACTCGTGTCAGTGGACGGTGTTATCCAAGACACTGCAGCGTACACTATTCCTGACGGCACGACTTTGACATTCACTGCTGCCCCGTCGAATGGCACCGGCAATATCTTCGTAAATTACCTTGCTCCACAGGGCGCAACAATCACACCCGCTGCTGAGAACAAGGGCAACTTTAAAGGCGGCGGTCTGTTCCGCACCAACGCACAGTCGTTGACGGCAGACACAACCATCCTTGCAACTGAGAACGCAAACGTGACTGGGCCGTTCACTGTAGCCAGTGGCGTAACTCTGACCGTTGAAAGCGGCGGGACATTGGTGACGCTATGAGTACGTTAAAGGCAGATACCATCCAAAGCACCAGCGGCGGCGCGGTTACGCTGACGAAGCAACAGGCCAGTAAGTGTTGGGCGCAGTGGGATATGTCAAGCACAGCACATATTAATGAAAGTTTTTCAGTAAGTAGCCTCACTGACGGTGGCACTGGAGTGGGTAAAATAACTTTTACTAACTCTTTTGACAGCACTGAATATGCGTTTTCTACCGGCACAGGTGAAACAGACGGAGACGGAAACAGGGGCATAGGAGCAAGGGGTTCAAGTTCAGGTATTGCTACTAACCATATGACTTTTCACACTTTTTCTTTTCCGGGTTCAGGAGGAACATCGGCTAATGATGTGAACTTAAACTCTGCAAACTGGCACGGAGACCTCGCATGAGCACCATTCTTGTAAACACGCTGACTGGTACTAGCACTGCTGGCTCTATTGCAGTCACGGGTGAAGGCAACTCGACGACCACAAACTTGCAGCAGGGGCTGGCGAAGGTGTGGGCAAAAGCCACACAGTCGGATAACAGCATTTATGACTCATTTAATCTTACCAGTATTACGGATGACGGAACTGGGCAATTAACTTTTACAATCGCAAGCGACATGGCAAACATAAATTACGGATTTACATCTACAACACAGGTTACGGATTGCGGCGGTTTGAACGCTACAGGCACAGGCGCAACAACCACTGGAACGGCGGTCCATCAGGGAAGAAATTCTTCAGGTACGGATGTGGACACTAATCCTGTTAGTATCGCAATTCACGGAGACCTCGCATAATGCCTAGCTTCGGTACACTCAAAGCAGATACCCTGACGCACTCAACTGCGGGTTCGCTGGCTACGAATTTTGTTGTGAATGGTAGTGCGAAGGCGTGGTGTTCATATCAGATGAACTCGTCAAACGCTATCAATGGCTCACTTAACGTATCGTCTCAAACTGACACGGCAACTGGTCACTCTACAATAGCTTGGACTAACACCATGCAGGATGGCTATGCCGCTGGAGGTATGTCCACAGACCAAGTTATGCTTTGTGCAAATCAAGGCCAAAGTGATGCGTTTAATACTGCGCTTAGTGCAAGCAGTGGCAAGTTTTCATCGGTAAGCGACGGTGGCACTGATGGCGACAGAAACGTAAATGTTTTTGCAATCCACGGAGACCTCGCATGACAGTGACCCCAGAGTTTCAAGGCACACATCTATGGGATAGGCTCTGCTGGGCCAAAGAGAACCTTGATGGTGTGCAGTCAGACTACCGCGTCGTATACGAGGACAGCGTAGATGAGTGCGCCAAGATACTGGTGCCTGACCCTAACTGGATGGCGTGTGCCTTGCAGGGTGGCATCCTCCCCCCAGTAGAAGTGTATTGGGAGTTGGCAAAGGACGAAGCAAAGCCTGACTTCACGAAGCACACTCGCGGCTACCTGTTGCACAACACCAAGCCTGTCGATGCGATGACAGAAGAACAGGCGATTGAGTATCTGATTATGAAAGACGTACCACAGTCCGTATGGCGGGTGTGGAACGAGGGCAACAAACCTAAGATGGTTATCTGCCACAAGGAACAGCTTCCCGGCACACGAGAGTGGCGCAACGCTTGGAAGATTACTGAAGAACTTAGCGTCACAGATTTAGCAGCCTAGAAGGAGAAACCTAATGGCAACAACATACATCGTAGATAAGGACGGGAATCAGATTGATGCC
>TARA_B100000963_G_scaffold360310_1_pt1 | contig 20500 bp, 19 predicted proteins | sample TARA_B100000963 | Tara Oceans TARA_B100000963 (sample SAMEA2622097) | marine metagenome | biome: marine biome (ENVO:00000447); feature: surface water layer (ENVO:00002042); material: "saline water (ENVO:00002010), including plankton (ENVO:xxxxxxxx)" | depth 5 m | reverse complement strand
AGTACTAATAACTCAATTGGCTTGATTTATGCACTGAAAAAAATTTTAAATATATAGTATTGATTAAAAACATACACACTTAATTGATTTGTATTAAATTTTATTTTAAGTATTGTCTTCTCCATGTCTCAACAATATTTTTGTTTAAAATGTAATAAACAACTAAATTCAAATTATAAAAAAAAATTTTGTCCCTATTGTAATAATACAAACCTTAGGGCAGATTTTAAGTTTCAAAAAGATATATCTTATAAGATAAAAAAATTTTTTCTTAAAAAAGAAAAATTAGAAAACAAAAAATTTGAACACGGCAAAACATCTATTCCTTTAAGTATTCCAACATTTTCCCATGAGGAGGTTAATGATAGTTTGCAATCCATGCTGAGTACTTTTGTTACCATGGGCGATAAAGTTAAAAAATTTGAAGAACTTTTTTCAAAATATTTAAAAATTAAAAATTCAGTTCTTGTAACAAACGCATCTGCAGCTAATCTTTTAGCTCTGTCGGTTTTGACAAACCCAAATATAAAAAATCATCTTAAGCCTGGAGATGAAATAATTACACCAGCTCTAACTTTCGCAACCACTGTTTATCCAATTCTTGATGTTGGCTGTATTCCTGTTTTATGTGATATTGATTTAGAAACTTTAAATATAGATGAAAATAAAATTGAGAAACTTATAACAAAAAAAACAAAGGCATTGATGCCTGTACATTTATTAGGTAACCCCTGTAAAATTGATAAAATTAAAAAAATTGCAAAAAAGTACAATTTATTTTTAATTGAGGATGCTGCAGACTCAAGCGGTGCAGAATACCACGGTAAAAAAGTTGGTACCTTTGGAGATATGTCAACTTTTAGTTTCTTTTATACACATATCATGACTACCATCGAAGGTGGAATGTTATGTTCTAATAATAATAAATTTTCTGAACTAGGTAAGTCCAAAAGAGCTTTCGGATGGATAAGAGATCTGAAAGACAAAAAAAAGATAGAGAAAAAATATAAAAATATTGACTCACGTTTTTTGTTTGTTACGAGAGGTTACAATTTTAAGCCAACAGAAATACAAGGAGCATTTGGCAAACATCAAATTAAAAAACTTGATAGTTTTGTAGAAGCTAGAAGAAAAAATGCTAATTACTGGTATAAAAATTTAAAAAAATATCATAAATTTTTTATAACTATTCGTGAACAACCAAATACTAAATCGGCATGGTATGGTTTTCCAATAATTGTACAAAAAAAAGCACCATTTAATAGAAAACAATTAATTGATTTTTTGAATAAAAAAGGAGTTGCTACAAGACCTATACTTTCAGGTAACATTGCTCAACAACCAGTGGCTAAAGAGTTTTATTTTAAAAAGGGGAATTTAAAAAATGCTGAGTTCGTAAATAATTATTCATTCTGGATTGGAAATCATCATGGAATTGGAATAGTGGAGAGAAAGGCTGTTGTAGACTACTTTGATGAGTTTATGAAAAGCTATGGTTAAAAAAAAATATTTGATAACAGGCGCTGCAGGATTTATTGGCAATGCTATATACGAAAAAATGGTTAACGATAATTATGACGTTAAAGGCTTAGATAACTTTAAATTTTCAAATAAATTTGATAAAAATTTTATTAAATGTGATTTGTTAAATTTTAACAAATTAAAAAAAGTAATAAAATCTTTTGATGTTGTCATTCACTTAGCAGGAATTGATTCTAGAGATTATTTTAAAAAAAAATTTAATTATAGTTACGACGTAAACGTAGAGGGAAGCAAAAATATAATCAATTCTCTGACTAATAAAAAAAAATTATATTTTTTTTCTTCAAATCAGGTTTATGGAAAAGCTAATTATTTGCCACTTGATGAAGATCATTCAACCAATACAACTGATCCTTACGCATTATCAAAGTTGATAACTGAAAACACAATTAAAATTTACTCAAACTTAAAAGGATACAAATATTGTATTGTTAGAAATTTTAATACTTTTGGACCGCATCAAAATAAAAAATCAATGATACCAAGTCTCATTATTAATGCACTTAAAAATAAAAAAGTAAATATATGGTCAGGTCAATCAATAAGAGATTTTCAGTTTATAGATGATCTAGTTGATAATTTTTTATTATTAATTAATTCAAAAAATGACAATGAGATAATCAACTTATCGTCTGGAAGACCAGTTAAAATGAATTATCTTGGAAATAGAATTTCTAAAATTACAAATAGTAAACTCAAAATAATAAATAAAAAAAAATTTTTAGTTAAAAATTATGGCTCAATAAATAAACTAAAAAAAATTACCAAAGGTAAAATAAAAATTTCTTCATTGAATGAGTGTTTACTGAAAACAATAGAATTTTACAAAAAAAAAGTTTGAAAAAAATTCTTTTAATAGGTGGAAGTGGTTTTCTAGGAAAAAAATTAGCTTTTAAACTTTCAAAAAGTTACAAAGTTACAGCAACTACAAGAAAAGTTAATTTAAAAAGAATTAATAAAAATTTAAATTATTTACAATTAGACTGTACTAATTTTACACAATGTAAAAAAATAATAAAAAATTACGATATTGTTATGAATGCAGCAGTAATTTTAAATGGGAAAAATCCGAACGAAGATTTTAAAAAAAATTTAATTATTTTTTTATTTTCTTACATTGCTTCAATAAAAAATAATATTAAAAATTATTATTTTGTTAGTTCTAATTCGGTATATGAAAAATTTATTTATAAAACTAAAAAAAAAGATAATATTTATTCTTACAATCTTTATAAAATAATTTGTGAGCTTATTGGATTAAAGTTATCTCTTAAATTTAAATTGAAATTTAGTATATTAAGGCTTGCAAATTTATATGGACCTCAAATGAAAAACGGTTTTATTTTAGATATTATTAGAAAATTTAAAAAAAAAGATAGAGTTATTAAAATTTACGGCAACAAACATACTTCTAGAAATTTTTCTTACATAGATGATGCTGTAAACTGTATATATTTTTTGATTAAGAATAATTTTTCAGGACAAATAAATATAACTAATGGTAAAAAGATAAATATTGGTCATATAGTGAAAAAAATTAGTACTTTTTATAAAAAAAAATATATTTTTATTTCTAAAAATAAAGAACCTAAAAATATAAGATTATTTTATACTAAAAAAATAGACTCCATTGGATGGAAAGATAAATTTTCATTCAATAAAGGCTTAATTAAAACATTAAATAATATTAGATAAATTTAAAAATTTATAAAAATTAATTGATTTGTATTTTAAAAAAAAAAATATTTGTTAGATTTAATCTATGAATGATTTTGATGAAAAAGGCTATTATACATTTCCAATAAATATTGAGAAAGATAAAATTAAAAATTGTTTATTTCATTTAAAAAAAATTAAAGAAAGCTGTAAGAAAAATAAATATAAATTTTTTAGAGTTTATGATGATTATTCAAATAATATAAATATTTCTGGAATAGAAAGTATTTTTAACCCTCAAATAATTAATCAACCTTTAATTGATTTATTTGAAGCATCAGATGTTGTTAATATTGCAAGAAAGTTACTTAAATCAAATGAGGTTATTTTAACTTTGAGCAGATACCATTTAACTGAAAAATTTTCTCATTTGGGTCAATGGCATAGAGATGGAGATCCGGGTAAACTACAATCAATACAAATAAATATTTATCTTCTAGATGAGGAAGGTTTTGAAATCATTCCTAATTCTTATTTAAGAGAGAATACATCAGAGGAAAATAATACTTTAAAAAAATCTGCTTATAACAATTTAAAAAACTCAAAAAATATAAAATCTTTTGCAGGTTCGGTCTTAGCTTTTCATCCTTCATTTTTACATAGAGGAAAGTCATTATATGAAAGAGCACATATACATTTAAGATTTAAAAGAAAAGATGATGTAAAAATAGATAAAAGTGAAAATTTATCTTTTGAATATTTAAATAACCTTAAAATTTCTGAAGACATAAAAAAAATAATAGTTTCATCACTAAATTTAATGAATAAGGATTTATATCAAAATAATAATAGTTTTAAAAAAAAGCTGCTCCGTAAAGTAAGATACTTTTTTCATAAGTTTATCTTTTTTTTACCATACGATAGTTTTTTTTATAAAAAACTTAGCGTCAATCCTTGTCTTAAGTTAAGAAAAAAGTTTAATATAATTTAAAATTAACTTTAAATATGAATTAATATTAAATATTATTGTCTTTATATATAATTTCAGTGCCAGAATTTTCAAATTTTATTGGCAAATAAATAAATTTTTTCATGCTTTTAATAAGATTTTCTTTTTTTAACGGATCGACTAAATACATTATAAAACCACCTCCGCCAGCACCCAGTAGCTTTCCCGCGTTTGCACCAGCATTTATTCCTTTTTTATAGATTTCATCTATAAGTTTATTTGATACATTGTTTGATAATTTTTTTTTTAACCACCAATATTTCATCATTAATTCTGAATAATTGCTAAGTATATTTTTTGAGTTGTATATTTGATTTTCAGCTTCATCTGTTAAATTTAAAATTTCGTTTAAATATTTTGATATTTTATAAATATTTTTTAATTTTTTTTTTTCTATATTTTGAGCATTTCTTTGAAATCCTGTAAAAAATAAAGCTGTGCTCTTTTCAAGTATTTTTACATTCCTATAATTTGATAAATTTTTTATTTTAATTCCATTCTTTCTATAGTTTATTATATTAAAACCCCCAACAGCCGTTGCAGTTTGATCTTGTGATCCTACGTATTCTCCAATTTTTTTTTGTTCAATATTAATCGCATCTAACGCTAATTTTTTTTTAACTAATTTTGTTTTATTAAAATTATACAATGCATTTAATAAACCTACAGTAAAACTAGAACTTGCACCAAGTCCAGATTTAGCTGGAATATCAGCATTGTGAACTAATTCTAAATTTTTTTTGAATTTTAAATATTTTAAAGTCTCTCTAATACTAGGATGTTTAATTTGATATATTTTTTTAACATTTTCTTTTTTAAAATATCTTAATCTATAATTAAAATTAAAATAAGGAGGAAGTTCGCGAACACTTATGTAACAATATTTATTTATTGTAGTTGAAATTGTTTTACCTCTATTAACATTATACCAATCTGGGAGATCAGTTCCACCACCAAAATAAGAAATTCTAAATGGCGTTCTAGAAATAATCATTAAGTTTATATTTTTTTTATAATACTATTTATATTTAACCCAAATTTATTATGCAGATATTTTCTACCTCCATTTTCAAAGTAAAACCTATTGTCAAGATTATATTTTTTAACTTTTAAATTTAAATTATTTTCATTAATAATTTCCAAAATGTAAGAACCAAAACCTCCTTGTCCGCACTGCTCTTCAATAGTTATTATTTCTTTGAATTTTTTTAACTTTTTTATTAGCTCTTTATTATCTTTATTATTTATTTTAAACAAATCAATCAAAGAAATTTTTTTATTTTGTTTCTTTATTTCTTCAAGACATCTATGAACAAGATAACCTGAAGTCAAAATACATTTATTACCTGCTGATATTAATTCACTCCATCCTTTTTCTAAATTGAAATTTTTTTTACTATAAATTTTTGGTAAAGCCTCCCTATCTAGCCTCAAAAATCTTAACTTAGGTTTTTTTATTGTTTCAATAATCATTTCTTTTGTTGAATATTCATCTGTTGGTGTCAGTATTTCTAGATTTGGGAATACTCTCATTGTTGCGATATCTTCAGTTGTATAATGCGTTGGTCCTGCATCAGCATATCCTAAACCTACGCCAATACCAATCAAAGTAACATGCTGGTTCATGGCTGATAATGAACATTTGATTTGTTCATAACATCTTGAAGTGATAAAAGGAGCCATCGCATAACAAAAAACTTTTTTTTTCATTAAAGATAGACCTGCCGCCATTGCTATCATGTGTTGTTCGCATATTCCTGAATGGATAAATTGCTTTGGTATTTCTTTTCTAAATTTATCAAGAGCTGGAGCACCCATATCAGGTGTTGTGAAATAAATATTTCTGTCTCTTTTTGCATATTTAAAAATTGTTTCAATACAAACATCCCTCATGTACGGGTTTGTTTTTGATTTTTCTAAATCTAGATAATTTATCATTTAAACTTCAATACAATTTTTTTTTAAATTCTTTCTCGCAATTTTAATTTGTTCTTTATTTGGCATTGTGTTATGCCATCTAGTGACATCCTCCATATAGGAAATACCTTTTCCTTTTATAGTATCAGCAATAATTACTGTTGGTTTTCCATTAGGTATTATTGCATTATTTAAGGAGTCTAATATTTCCTCGTAATTATGACCATCTATTTTATGTACATTCCATCCAAAGCTTTTCCATTTTTCGTCAAGTGGTTCAATATCAAGACAATCCTCAACCTTTCCAAGTATGATTTGATTATTTCTATCAACTATGAATATAAGATTATCTAAATTATGATGTGAGGCAAACATTGCTGACTCCCACAATGATCCTTCATAATGCTCTCCATCACTAAGTATTACAAAAGTGTTTATTTTTTTTTTGTCATTTTTAGAAGCTAATGCAAAACCACATGCAATTCCTGGAGCTTGCGATAGTGACCCAGAGGTACTGTCTATTCCTGGTATACTTTTATCTCCATAAATTCTCAAAATACCTTCAGGAGTTCCATATTTTTTTAATTCACTTTTTGGAAAATATTTAATATCGGAAAGGATTGGATAAACACCCATTGCAGAGTGACCTTTGCTTATAATAAATCTATCTCTATTTGGGTAGTTTGGGTATCCTTTTTTATATTTTAAAATATTACCATAAAATAGACTTATAACAATTTCACACTGTGAGAATGCTGAAGCAATGTGACCCTGATTAACTCTTATTACCATTTCAAAAATTTCTTTTCTAAGCCATAAAGACTTGTTTACCAAGAGTTTTTTATTATTTAACATTTTAATATCTTACTATAAATATATTAATTATGATTGATGTTGTATTCATTACGCCACAGAATTCAAGTGGAATATATCAGGACTTATCAAAAAAATATTCTGCAATTGAAACACCAACCTGGTCATTATTGTTAGCACAAAGTTGTAGAGCAAAAGGTTATTCAGTTTCAATAATAGATTGTTTGGCAGAAAATTTATCAGACGAACAAACTTATAAAAGAGTAATTGAACTAAAACCTAAATTAATTTGTTTTGTTGTTTATGGTCAAAATGTAAATGCTGGAACAACAAATATGAGCGGAGCAACTAGACTGTCAAAATTTTTAAAATTAAAAAATGAAAAATTTTTAATTGGTTATGTAGGTTCTCATGTGCAAGCACTACCGAAAGAGACCTTGGAAAAAGAAAATAGTATTGATTTTGTTTTTACAAATGAGGGCGTATATACAATTTGGAATATTCTTCAGTTAAAAAGTATTGATATTAAAAGCATTAAAAAATTAAATGGTATTGCTTATAGGCATAAGGATAAAATTATAATTAATAATCCTGAGAAAGTTGTCCCTTCTGAAAGAATGGACATGGATTTGCCTGGTTATGCTTGGGATCTATTGCCATATAAATTTAAACCATTCGATTTGTATCGATCTCCACTTTGGCATGCTGAATATAACGAGAACAATAGAACACCTTATGCAGCAATACAAACATCTTTAGGATGCCAATTTAAGTGTGAATTTTGTATGATCAATTTAATTAACAGAAATGATCGGGAGGAAATTGGAGTATCTTCTAATTATAGTGGTATGAGATTTTGGTCTCCTGAATTCATAATTAAAGAATTTGATAAACTTATAAAGTATGGTGTTAAAACAATTAGAATTGTTGATGAAATGTTTTTATTAAATCCAAAATACTATATTCCCCTCTGTAAACTTCTAGAGAGTAGAAATACAGATAATAGTTTAAGAATGTGGGCTTATTCTAGAATTGATACCATAAGAAGAAAAGATATTCTCTCGTTAGTTAAAAAAGCTGGTATTAAATGGTTGTGCTTAGGTATTGAGAGTGCCGACAAAAAAATAAGATTAGAGGTATCCAAAGGTAAATTTGAGGATGTTGATGTGCAAGATGTAGTTAATCAAGTTCATGAGTCAGGAATAGAAATAATGGCAAATTATATTTATGGTTTGCCAGGCGATACGAGAGAGACAATAGAGAAGACCTTTGAATTAAGTAAAAAATTGAACACATTAGGATGGAATACATATGCTGCTATGGCTTTGCCAGGAAGTCAACTTTACAAAAATGCAGTAAAGAGGGGAATTAAACTTCCAGAAAATTATGAGGGATATTCTTTTCATTCATATAATACACAACCTCTTTCAACTGAAAGCTTATCTGCATCTGAAATTTTAAAAATAAGAGATAAAAAATTTATAGAATATCATAGTAATGAAAATTTTCTGAAAAAGATTAAAGATAAATTTGGAAGTGTCGCAGTTGAAAACATTAATAGTGTTACAAAAATTAATATTAAAAGGAAATTATATAATGATTTTTAATTTAATAGATAATTTTTGTAATGTTTAGCATCAGAAAAAGATAAATTGTTATTTTTGATTAACTTATAATCAAGTTTAGCCCATTTGTTTAACCTAAATTTTTGATAACGTTTAGATTTTTTTTTAAATTTATAATTGAGTTTTGGTTTTTTCCAGTCAATTCCTAGATCTACGGAAATTCTTGGGCCGGCATTCTTGGTAATACTACTTTTATGAAGGCATAATTGATCAAAGACCACTAATTCATTCTTATTAATTTTAGTTATATGTTCAATTTTTTCATAATAGTTTTTTCCTTGATCAAATTTTTTTAATTTTTTTAAGATATTTTTATTGAAGTTAATTGGTTTATAACAATCAACAGTATTATTATTTATATCACCAAATAACATAATCATTAAGACCGAGTCCATTGCCATACCACTCCAAGCATCAGAATGAATTTTATTTGTAGCATAAGATCTATTTTTTACAGAATTACTCTCTGAGCCTTTTTTAATTCTAATTACAATATGCATTGCTCTCTCAATATTTTTAAATAAGCCTAATTTTTTTAAAAGTTTAATTATGCTTTTGTGGAAAGAATTATATTCTTTAATTATTTCTTTTTTAGGCTGAAAAGCTCCATTTGGTGTAATATTAGGTAATGATATTATTTCTTTATAATATTTTTTTAAAAAATTATTGTTTGTTTTGAATTTTCTTTTATGAACTTCCTTTAAAGATTTTAAAATAATTGTCTCAATTTTTTTTTTAATTGTTCCAATTTCTTTACTAAAATTGTTAAGTCTAAATTTTATAAGAATATCTTTGTCATCTTTTACGTATTTTGAGTTTCTCAATTTTTCATAAATTATTTTTCTGTGTTTATAAATATTTTGATTTGAATTTTTTTTCATGCTTGAAATTTTTCTTTAAAATGTGAAAAAAATATATATTACTTGTAATCGCTCAGCAAATAATATTCTAAAATTAAATGAATCACACTTTAATCATCTCAACAAGAAATAGACCACAATGGATTGAATATTCACTAAATTTTTATAAACACTTTAATTATAAGGGCGAAATATATATTACAGACGATTCTGACGAAGTAAATTTTGAAAAAAATTTTCAGATTATCGAAAATTTTAAGAATTTTTTAAAAATTTACCATGAGCAAGGTAAGGGTCATAAATTAGAAAAAAGACATAAAAGATTTATTTTGACAAAATATGAAGCTTTAAAAAAAATTACTACAGACTTTTATACTCATATCAGTGATGATGATTTCCTTTATCCAGATTTTCTTATTAACGCCTCAAATTTTTTGGAAAAAAACAAAGATTACTCAGCAGTAAATGGCGTTGGTATAATTGTTTATCTAAATTCTAATTTTGAAATAGAAAAACAAAAAAACTTACGATGGCCAAGTAATGAAGAGCACGATCCAATTGATAGATTAATGAAATATTGTGAGCCAGAATATGCAACACAACCAATGATGGCAGTGTGTAGAACTTTGTCACTTAAAAGTTTATTTACTGTTGAAAAAATTTTAAATAATAAAACTTTTACAAGGACGAACACAGAAGGTTTGGAATTAGTTGATGAGGAAATTACATGGGCCTCACAAATATTGATATCAGGAAAATTAAAGTCTTTGCCAGAAGTTTCGCAATTTGTTATTAAAACATCCCCTAATGTAAACTTAAAACATAATGATAGAGTTGAAAATTACAAATTTAGTGCTGATGAAAAGTTTAAAGTATTTAAATTAGGATCTATTGAAAATATTTTAAATAATACTATGACACCTGCATTAAAAGAGAGTAAATTAGAGTTGATAAAATTAGTCAGCGAGCATGGTTCTAAATATTCGGATGAGATTATTGATGATCAAATTTCTTATTTTTTGTGGAAAATTATTTCTGCATCAGATGGAAGTGTAAATTTTGATAAGTCTGACTTTTTTAAAAAATATAAATTGGAAAAAGAATTAAGAAATAAAATTTACTTTAATTTTAAAATAATTAATATTTTTAAAATAACTAACTTAGCAATCAAATTAAAAAAATTTATAATCAGAAAGAGACTAAATTTAAAAATAAATAAATTTCATAATATTTTTGCAGAGTTTCATAAATTGACAAAAATAAATTTAAAAAAATATTTTTGATACAAATGAAAAATAAAATCAAATTTTTTCAAGGTTCAATTTTTAAAGATAAAAGAGGGTTTTTATGGACATCCTGGAAAAAAAATAAAAAATATAAACTGAGTTTTAATCATGATAAATTTTCTGTTTCAAAAAAAAAAGTTTTAAGAGGTTTACATTATGATAAAAAATCTTGGAAACTTGTAAGTTGTCCTTACGGTAAATTTTTTTTGGTAGTAATAAATTTTGATCGAAAATCTAAAGATTATTTAAAAGTTTATACGATGTACTTAACACATACAAAAAATGTGCAAGTTCTTATTCCACCTAGATTTGCTAATGGTCATTTATGCATTTCTGATTATTGTGTTTTTCATTATAAAATGTCATATAATGGATCGTATCCAGATGTTAAAAGTCAAAAAGTTATTAAATGGAATGATAAAAGATTTAAAATAAAATGGCCCATTAAATTTAAACCAATTTTAAGTAAAAGAGACAAATGAAAAAACGTTATAAAATTCTGATTACTGGAGGTGCGGGTTATATTGGCTCAATGCTTTCAACTAAGTTAGTTAATTTAAATCAAAATGTAACGGTGTTAGATAATCTTAGTTATGACAGAAATTCTTTATCTCATCTTTATATCAATAATAATTTTACTTTAATTGAAGGCTCAGTATTGAATAAAAAATTATACAAAAAATTAATTGTCTCAAATGATATAATTATACCCTTGGCAGGACTCGTAGGAGCACCTTTGTGTGAAAAATTTAAACAAAATGCCATAAGTGTAAATTTAAACTCAATCAAATTTTTATGTAAAAATATAAAAAAAAATCAAAAAATTATTTATCCAACAACAAACTCAGGGTATGGAATTGGAGAAAAAAATAAGTTTTGTGATGAGAATTCAAAATTAAAACCAATATCATTATATGGAAAAACAAAAGTTCAAGCTGAGGATACTATTATGAATATTGAGAATTCAATAAGTTTCAGATTGGCGACTGTATTTGGTGTATCATTTAGGATGAGAAGTGATTTACTTGTAAATAATTTTGTTGAGGTTTCATTAAGAGAAAAAAAAATTTCCTTATTTGAGCCTCATTTTAGAAGAAATTTTATACACGTTAGAGATGTGGTTAATGCATTTATATTTGCAATAGATAATTTTAATAAAATGAAATCAAATGTTTATAATCTTGGACTTTCAGATGCAAATTTAACAAAATTACAACTAGCGAAAAAAATAAAAAAACAAAATAAAAAAATGACAATAACCTTTAAAAAAAACAAGAAGGATCCAGATCAAAGAGATTATTTTGTAAGCAATAAGAAAATTAATAAAGCTGGTTTTAAACCATCTTTTAGTATTGAACGTGGAATTAAAGAATTATTAATCTATTTTCAAAATAACAATAAAAATATTAAAAATAATTATTAACTTATGAAACATCATTTGATGAATAACAATATTACTTTTGATGATAATAAAAAAGTAATTAATTTTTTGAAAACAAATCCTAGACTAACAAATGGAAAAAAAGTAATAGACTTCGAAAAAAGATGGTCAAAGTGGTTAGGAGTAAAATACAGTGTGTTCGTAAACTCCGGTACATCATCAAACATAATATCTCTTGCGTACTTAAAAACAAAATATACGCAAGGAGAAATAATTGTACCGGCTTTAACTTGGGTATCAGATATTACTTCAATATTATATAACAACTTTAAACCTGTATTTGTTGATATAAATTTGAATAATTTAGGAGCGGCTTTTGATAAAATTGAAAAAGCAGTAAATAAAAATACTAGAGCTATTTTTTTAACACACGTTTTAGGATTTAATTCTTTAAGTGACAAGTTGCTTAAACTAATAAAAAAAAAAAAGATATTTCTAATAGAAGATGTTTGTGAGTCGCATGGTGCACTACACAAAAATAAAAAATTAGGAACTTTTGGAAATATTTCAAATTTTTCATTTTATTACGCCCATCATATGTCTACAATAGAAGGTGGAATGGTATGTACGAATGATAAAGAAATTTATAATACAATTAGAATTTTAAGAAGCCACGGAATGTTAAGAGAGTCTAATGATAAAAAATTTAAAAATAAGTTTATTAACTTAAACAAAAAATTAAATAAGGAATTTTTGTTTTTGTATCCAGGATATAATTTTAGGAGTACAGAGATAAACGCTATTTATGGAATTAATCAGCTAAAGAGGCTTGATTCAAATAACAAAAAAAGAAATAGAAATTTTAAATTTTTTTTAGATAATTTAGATAAAAATCTATTTTATACCAAATTTGATTTGGTTGGATCATCAAATTATGCGTTTACAATTTTATTTAATGAAAAGTATAGAAATAAATATTTTAGAGCCAAATTCGAAAAAAAATTAGGTTCTTACGGTATTGAATTTAGGCGTGGAATGGCAGGCGGGGGAAATCAAACTATGCAACCTTATTTAAGTTCCTACAAGAAAAAATACAGAATTTTTAAAACTTTAAAAAATACAAATATTATTCATGATTATGGATATTATATTGGAAATTATCCTGATTTAGATAAAAATAAAATTAAAAAAATTTGTAATATTTTAAATGCTTTGTGATCAACAGAAATAAAATAAATAAAACAATTCTTAACAGAAACTCTCAACTTCTTGAAGTTTTAAATAAAATAGATAAGAAAAGCCAATCGAATTTTAATTATTTATGTAACTTATCTATAAAAAAAATGATTGGAATGAACAAAGTTATTTTTTATGGTAATGGCGGTAGTGCAGCAGATTCACAACATTTATCTACTGAATTAGTGGTAAAGTTTAAAAAAAAAAGAAAAGCTTTACCATCTATAGCATTGACCACAGATGTTTCAATAATTTCTGCTATAGGAAACGATTACAAATTTGAAAAGATTTTTTCAAGGCAACTTGAGAGTATTGGATCAAAAGGTGATATTTCAATAGCATTAACCACCTCAGGTAATAGTCAAAATTTAATTGAAGCAGCCAAGACTGCCAGATATAAAAAAATTACAACGTTTTGTTTCTCAGGGAACAATGGTGGTAAGTTAAAAAAATATACCAATTTCCCAATAATTATACCATCAAATAATACAGCTATAATACAAACTGCTCAGCATCATTTAGGACAAATATTTTGCAGTTTGGTTGATGAATATTTTTGTAAAAAAAAATAATTTTTTAAACAGAGTTATTAATGAAAAGAATATCATTCACTAATACAAAGATTGATGCAGTATTCTTAGCTGGAGGAAAAGGAACTAGAATAAAAAAAATATTGAAAGGTAAACCAAAACCAATAATTAATATAAAAAAAAAAAAATTTCTTGAAATATTAATTTCAAAAATATCTAAATATAACTTAAACAATATTTATATTTTAGCAGGTTACAAAGGAGATCAAATTTATAAAACATTTAACAATAAAACGTATAATTTCATTAAGGTAAAATGTTTTATTGAAAAAAAACCTCTTGGTACCGGAGGTGCTTTAAATACTATTAAAAATAAATTATCTGATAATTTTCTTGTATTTAATGCAGATAGTATATTTGATATAAATTTAAATGAATTTTTAACTTATAAAAAAAAAAACTTTCCATTATTAGCTTTAAGTTTAAATAAAGATTATAAATCAAATAAAAAACTGGCAAATATAGATATTGATACTAAGCATGAAATCATAAAAAAAAAAAATTCCAAAAAAATAAATGGAGGGATTTATTTTTTTGATAAGTCAATTTTTAAAAAAATAAAAAATAATTATTCTTCACTAGAGAATGACATTTTAGAAAATGAAATAAATAAAAAAAGGGTAAACGGGTATTTTGCAAAAAATTTTTTTTTAGATATTGGGACTTATCAAAATTATTCAAAAGGGTTAAATTTAATACCTAAATACCTAAAAAAACCTGCTATTTTTTTAGATAGGGATGGTGTTATCAATTATGATTATGGCTATGTACATAAGATTAAAAATTTTAAGTTTAAAAAAGGGGTTCTTAATGCATTAAGATATATAAATTCAAAAGGTTATTATTTATTTATAGTTACAAATCAAGGCGGGATAGCAAAAAACATTTTTAGTGAGAAACTTTTTTTAAATTTTCAAAAAAAATTGAAGTTAATACTACAAAAAAAATTGATTTTTATTGATGATATAGAATATTGTCCACATCATATTGATGGAAAAATAAAGAAATTTTCACGTTATTGTTATTGTAGAAAGCCAAATATTGGAATGATAAAAAATCTAAATAGAAAATGGTTTATTGATATGAGAAAAAGTTATTTTATTGGAGATCAAAAATCAGATCAATTAATGGCAAAAAAAGCAAAGTTAAATTTTAATTTTCCTGAGCAAAATCTATACTATCAAATTAAAAGGATTATAAGTAAGTAAATGTTGAACGACTTAAGAAGATTATTTGAGCTTATTGAAAACAAAAAATATTCATTTTTTATTATTTTTTTATTTTTTTTATCCTCAGTTCTTGATTTAATAGGAATTGGTCTTATCGGCCCATATATTAGTTTATTCTTAAATGAAACATCTGAAGCATCTTTATATATTAAAAATTACATTACTCTTAGAACTAGCATTGTTGACCCTATAGTTTTCTTAGCATTATTAATATTAATTATTTTCTTTATTAAAATATTCATTGTGTATTTAATAAATTCCTTGGTTGTTAGTTTTGGTAATAAGGAAATGGTGAACATGAGATTATTTCTTTTAAAAAAATATCAGATGTTTACCCTATCAGATTTTCAAAAGAGTAATAAATCTGAATATATGTATAATATGTTAGCTTTAACAACTGGTTATTCGAAATTAATTATAAGTATATTTAAAACTATTGGAGACTTTATTGTTGCATTGTTAATAATATTATTTTTATCAACACAAAACTTTATTGTTTTATTAACAATTTTACTAATCTTAGTTTTACTTTTTTATATTTATGATAAAAAATTCCGAAGTAAACTTTCTTTATTTGGTGAGTCAATGAACTCTTTATCAAGTAATTTATTCCAATTAGTTTCAGAGACTCTCTTAGGATTTAAAGAAATTAGATTATTAGGGAAAGAAAACTTTTTCTTAAAAAAAATTAAAAATAGTTCTAACAAATGGTCGGAGTATGCAAAAAAAAGTATATTGATTGAGATAATGCCAAAATATTTAATTGAATTTATTTTTATTTTTTTTGTAATTATCTTTACATTAATATTAATTGTTATGCAGAGTGATTTAAATGAATTTTTACCTTTATTAGCAACTTTTACAGTTGCATCTCTTAGGCTTTTCCCAATATCAAATTCATTTTTGTCTAATATTGTAACAATAAGAGCAAATAAAAATTCTATAGATAGATTACATCAAGTTAAGAAAAGTCTTATAGATGTCAGATTAAAAAAAGACGAAAAAGATTTTAATAATATCGAATTTGAAAAATTTAAAAATCTTAAAATTTCAAATTTATATTTTAGATATAATAAAGAAAATAGATATATTTTTAAAAATTTGAATTTAACTTTTGAGTCAGAAAAAGTAGTTGGAATATTTGGTGAATCTGGTTCAGGAAAATCCACTTTAGTGGATTTAATAACTGGCATTCTTATACCTGACTCTGGTTACATTAAAATAAATGATAAAGATTTAAATGAAAATTTAATTTTAATAAAAAAATTAACTTCTTATATGCCACAGCAAATTTTTTTAATTGATGGGACAATACAAGAAAATATTGCTTTGGGAGAGGACAAGGAAAATATCAACAATGAAAAGCTTTTTGGTTCAATTAAGAAAGCAGAGCTCGATAATTTAATCAATGATCTTCCTGAGGGCATCCATACAAAAATAGGAGATAATGGTATTAGGTTATCAGGTGGACAACGACAAAGAATTGGATTAGCAAGATCTTTCTACTTTGAAAAACAAATTTTAATACTGGATGAAGCAACAAATGCTTTAGATGAATTAATAGAGAGATCTATTTTAGACAACATAATAAAAAATAAAAAAAATAGTTTAATAATCATCATTTCTCATAATAAGGAAACTTTAAAGGAATGTGATGAAATTTATGAAATAATTGACGATAATATAAAGTTAAAATTTAAAAAATAATTTAATCTTATAACTATTCTAAATTAATATAATTTTATCTTGATGTAATTATCAATTTTCCTTGATGTTTGAATCATCTCTTTTCTATTTTTAAATCTAAAAAAAATTATACCTAATCTTTGGTTATAAAAATCTTCAATAATATCATCTTTTTTAATAAAAATATTTTTATCGATAATCTTTCTTGAAAGTACTTTTTTAATTTGAAGGTATTTAAATTTACCATTTTTAGGTGACATCAATATCTTTCTCAAAATATAATTTTTTTGCTTTATTTTAGATTCAATTTGATTTTCATTTAATAATAACCTTAAAATATTTTCCTCAACAGGGTAGCCTGTTGAAAATCTTATAAACTTAAGATATTTATCCCCAGGAATTCTTCTAAATGGCTCTAGTATCAAAAACTTTTTTTTAATTTTGTTATATTTTATTTGAATATGAAAAATACCATCTTTTAAGTTTAATTTTCTAACAATAAATAAAATCTCTTTCAAAATTTTTTTTTTATATATTTCTGGAATATTACAATAATTTATTGTTGAACTTACAGTAAATGGATTTTTATATCTTTGCTCTGTGTCAAAAAAATTAAAAATAATTTTTTTATCTTTGATTAATGTAAATACTCCATGATCTGTACCCGTAAAATATTCCTCAAATAAGTATTTTTCCTTATTTTTTTCAACAAAATTCTTTAAATCACTATGATTTTTGAACAAGTAAATATTTTTTCCACCACTGCCTACATGAGGTTTTGCTAAGATAGGTAATTTTGATTTTGAGAATTTAATTTTTTTTCTATAGTTTTTATAATTAAAGAAAAAAATTTGTTTATAAAACTCTCTAAATTTTCTTTTATTATGAAGAGTATACAGTTTTTTATAGCTATCTAAAAAATAATTTTTTATTCCACATCTAGAGAGTGTAAATAATGTTAAATCATTTGATCCTGGGAACACATGATCAAATTTATATTTTTTAATTAATTTAATAATTTTTTTATGGTCTTTATAATCTAAAGTTATGTGTTTGATTTTTTTATCAATATTATAGGCTTTAGTATTGCTTAAAGTATAGATTTTTTTGTATCTTTTTTTTAGTACTTTAATAAAGTCAGTTTCAGAATAAGTGTTATTTAATAATAGAACTGAATTTTTCATTAAACTAATATTATTTTTTTATTTTACTCAATATATCCAGATAAGTTAAATTAATTTTAATGATTTTAAAATTAAATCAGAGCCGTTTTTTTTCAACTTAATTTTTTTTTTATAATTTATTTGTTTAGTTTTTTTATAATTTAATATTAAATTTTTGATTAATTTGAAAATTTTTATTTTGTTATACTCTTTATTATTAAACACAAAATAGTGACCAAGTGACATCATATCTCTCGAAAAATTACTTTGATTCTTCTTGGTTATAAAAAAAATTGATGGAATATTTAAATATGACATATCATAAATAGATTGACCACTTGAGCCAATAAATAAATTTATTTTTTTTAAATAATTCTCTATAAAGATTTTCTTGAAGATAATTTTAAAATTTTTATTTTTAAGTTTTAAAATATACTTAAAGTTTTTAGAAAAATATCCAATACATATATAAATATTGAAATTTATAAAAAAAATGTCTTTTTCAAAAAAATAAACAAGCTTAACTAATTTTTTGAAATCAAAAGCGTTTCCAAAATTAATCATTATTCCAAATTTTTTTGACTTTTGACTAATTAAGTTTTTGTCCAAAATACAATATTTTGGTCCAAGAAGAAATTTCATTTCTATGTTGCATTTTTTAACTAGCCGAGATTTTAAAAGTTTAATATTAGTATTTTTATAGTTGATGTAATAATCACCAAAAAATCTTCTATTTGCAAGATCATCAATTATAATTATTTTTTTATAGTCTTTTCTTAATTTTTTATGCCAAATTGCACTTAATCTGTAATCATCAATAATTATTGTATTTGCTTTAATTTTCTTTGTTAATTTTTTAAATTTTAAATAATCATCATTCTGATTTACATAAACTTGATTGTTTTTATAAATTGAAAAAACGTTAAAATTTTTAAGAAAATTTTTTAATTCATTATTTTTTTTTAAATAATCAATAAAAAAGAAAATTTTATATTTTTTTTTTAAATTATTTGCGATTCTAACACATCTTATTAAGTGGCCTAATCCACTTTCTGTGTCGCAATTAATTTTAAAAATTATACTTTCTTTCTTAATTTTAAGTGTTTCCACGACAATCTCGATCCATGCTTTATGTTTACTTTTGATTCTTTATTAAGAAAATATTTTAAATATTTTGGATGTAGTCCATAAGATGGTCGAATAGATTTTATATTTTTATTTGTAAATTTCTCATTTTTTTTGATAGAACTAACAACATACAAAGATCTTCTACCGTTAAGATTTTTTTTAGAAGATTTTGTAATTTGGTAGCTAATTTTTCCGCTTGCTATTTCATTTTCTCTTATTTGAATAATCATTTTTTTAAATTCTTTTATGTTTATTGAAAAAAATCCATCTATTGTTTTTTTATTTAGTGTGACATGCTTTTCCAACATATTAGCCCCTAAGGAGGCTGCATGAATAGATTTATCAATTCCCATAGTATGGTCTGAGAAACCCACGAGACATTTAAATTTTTTATTTATATCAATCATCGTTCTTAGGTTTAGTTCTTTTGTTTGTGTAGGGTATGAAGATGTGCACTTTAAAATGATTAAATTTTTATTTTGTGATTTTTTTACTGCATAACAAGCTAATTTTAAATCTTCATAATTAGATAAACCATTTGAAATGATTATAGGTTTTTTAGTTTTAGCAACACTTTCAATCAATGGTATATCTGTAATTTCAGGTGAAGCGATCTTGTAAGCTGGACAATTTAATTTTTCTAGTAGTTTTAAACTTTTTAAATCAAAAACAGATGCAAATACAATTAAATTAATTTTTTTACATAATTCAAAAATTTTTTTATACCATTTAAAAGGGGTTTCAGCATTTTTATATAGTTCATATAAAGTTTTATATTTTGACCAAGAGTTGTTTTTTCTGATTTTAAAATCTCTACGATTACTATTTAAGGTTATTGTGTCTGCTTCATAAGCTTGAATTTTAATAGCATCAACATTTATTTTCTTTAAACTATAAATCAATTTTCTCATATTATTAAAGTTACCTGAGTGGTTAGCTGATATCTCTGCAACAACAAAACATCTATTTTTTTTAACAAATTTATTTTTTATTTTTATAATATGATTAAATTTCATTTTGATTTGTATATATTGTTGTAAAAATATAATATTTTGTTATTAAAATCTAAATAAATATTTTTTTTATGAGCAAAAGAATTGCTATTGTTCCAGCAAGATCTGGGTCAAAAAGAATTAAAGATAAAAATATAAAATCTTTTTTTAATAAACCACTAATTAGTCATGTATTAAAAGAAATTAAAAAATCTAATCTTTTTTCAAAAATACACGTTTCAACAGACTCAATTAAAATTTCTAATATTGTTAAAAAAAACAAAATAAAAATAGATTTTTTAAGGCCAAAAAAATTGAGTCAAGATAAGACAAACTTAGATGAGGTTATAAATTATATAATCAAGAAATATAAAAATCAGAAAATTT
>TARA_B100000963_G_scaffold149569_1_pt1 | contig 20512 bp, 19 predicted proteins | sample TARA_B100000963 | Tara Oceans TARA_B100000963 (sample SAMEA2622097) | marine metagenome | biome: marine biome (ENVO:00000447); feature: surface water layer (ENVO:00002042); material: "saline water (ENVO:00002010), including plankton (ENVO:xxxxxxxx)" | depth 5 m | reverse complement strand
AAAAAATGTTGTGGCTATTGTAAATTTAGAAAGCAACTATACTTAAATAGGGATGGATTTTTTAGTTAAGTTTAGCAATTTCCAATTGGATATGAAAAATAACACCCTAGGTCTTTATAAGTAGTTTATTAATACTAATTAAAAGAAAACACAAAATAAACAGGAAGATGGTCTGAAAAACCTTTATACCACGTGTTTCTGCCGTATGTTCTGCTAGGAACACTAACTCCATTTTTCTTTTCATAAAGCAACCATTCTTCACTTAAAACATCAAAGTCAATTGCTTTTAATTTTGATTGCTTATTTAGAAAGTTATTTGATACAATAATTTGGTCTAAAAAACCCCACTTATCGTCCCAATTATACGACCCCCTGTTTTCCCATTCTTTAAGTAAACATAAGTTTGTTAGGCTTTCTTTAACTAATATATTTTGAACACTATTGTTATTTGGATAATCATTTAAGTCACCCATAACTATTAAAAAATCATCCTCTTTTACTTTTTTTTCTATGTGTTTTCTAAGAACAGATGCAGTAAAATCTCTCTTATGTTGGGTTTTTTTTTCGCCCCCATATCTTGATGGCCAGTGATTTACATAAACATGTATTATTTCGTTCTCAAAACTAAATTTAGTGTATACAATATCTCTTGTTGGCCTTTCAGCATCAGGAATTCTAATTTTAATAAAATCTTTGTCTAATAACGTAAAATTATTATCATATAACAAGGCGCAATCAATACCACGATTATCTGTGCTATTTTTGTGTACAATGGAATAATTATGATTTTCAAAAAAAGGATTTGATAGGAGATCGTCAATTACAATTTTGTTTTCTATTTCGCATAGTCCTATAATATTGGGCAATTCATTATTGTTTATTGATGAAAAAACTTTTGTTAACTGATTTATTTTGTGATTGTATTTTTCAGTGTCCCATTCTTTCTTTGAGCCGGGTAAAAATTCATTGTCATCTGTTTTTGGATCATCTATGGTGTCAAAAAAATTTTCAACATTGTAAAACATTGTAAAAATTTCATTAGATTTTTGAGCGCTTACATTAACTGATACTATTGCTGATAATACAAGAATTAATGTGAATTTCACTTTTTTCATTTTATAGTTATTTTTTTATCAATTGATCCATCTGAATATCTTACTATCTTAATCTTATGGTTTGGGTGTTTGTTTTTTCTTCCTAATAGATCAACAACATTTATAATTTTTTTGTTTTTTATAATCCCCCCAACAATACCTGTTGTGTTGCACCAAACCTGCATGGTGTCAATTAAATTAACTTGATCGTTAAGCTCGGAATTTATATCAACATAAAAGTGCATAGGCCCAGAAAAAGGAGGGTTGATAAAAATATCGTTTAAAAAAATATTGCTTTCATACCCGCTAGTATAGTTGTTACCATCGTTAGGTGAGCTTGAGCTAACTTTAATCCCGCCATTATCGTTCTCTAGAGAAAAGAATCCAATAAGCGACCCAGTACTGTCGAAGGAGTTTATTATTGCATAGTTTTGTCCAAGAACTATTCCTGCAGTTAGTACTGCTGAAATAGTTTGTACTGATGTTATTGTTACAGCATTACCTACGGTATCTCCATAGTTTAGACTGCTAATATTAAAGGCCCCTTTGTCTGATGTTATGATACTAGTTCCAACATCTGGCTCATTATTACTCTGTGAAACAGAAAGATAAAGATCTGCAGTGCTGTTACACTCTAGAGTACTTAAGCTGTTAATAATTGTCGGATTAAATGGCGCCGCAACAAAAGCGACAGTAACAAAGGTATCACATTCTGACCATAGTGAACCAAGTATTGCAGTGGAGTCGTGAAAGGTTTGAACTTGCCAGACATATCCGGTGCTTTGTTGAAGCATAGGAATTTGTGCGCTGTTTAAAGGATGGTGAAATGGTCCAAGATTTGACCAATTAGTAGTGCCAAGAATTTTATATCTTATCTTGTACCTGTCGGCATTTTCTACTGTATCCCAGTTTGCCTGGGCGTTGTTATAGTTAATGTTTGTTGTATATAATGAGTCAGTATTCGGGCAAAGTGATGTAGAGGTGTAAAAAGTATCCTCTACCGACCAGCTTGAAGTATTTGTGTTGTTTGTATCACAATATGTTTTTATTTGCCACACATAGTAACTTAGGGAGTTTAGACCAGACATAATCTTAGTATTTAATGAAGAATCAATATTATTAATAAATTGCCAGGATTGTGCCCCAAGCTCTTTATACCTTATTCTGTAATAACTAACATTCGAAGTTGTTGGTGTCCAATTTGCATCTGCACTGTAATAGTATACGTTTGTTGTGTTTAAGTAAATTGGAGCTGTGCATTGAGCATAAACATTTATACAAAAGCTATGAATCAAAATAACTATAAAAAGTCTAATCATTTTACAAATTTAGTTACATTTTGTGAATAAACCTTAATTTTTTATAAAAGCCTGAAAAACAACCATTTAACAAAAAAAAATTCTTTGTTTAAAAAACAAAATAGAACATCTACCACCGCAAAGAGTTGAAAACGGCTTAGAAACTCTAAAAACAGGCTTAAAATCTATGTTTTTTTTCAAAAACATAGATGGTACTGGAAAAACCTGCTTTTGTGAAAAAACCAACTAAGTTTGACATCAGGCCTATTAAGAACCCTTTGACAAATTTTTTTTTACCATTTTTATATTCCTCACTTAATATTGAAACATAAAATGAATCAAAAATCATAGGTTTGGTTTTTAATAAAACAAACCCGTGTTTTTTAAAAAGTTTTTCTATAGATTCTTTTGTAAAGTGCCAGAAATGAACTGGCACATCCCAGGCAGCCCAGTGTTTTTTATAGTATTTGGCATCCCAGGAATTATGATTTGGCACACCTACAATTATTTTAGCATTTCGTGACGTTTTAGCGTAAATTGATTCTATAAGTCTGTTTAATTGCGGCATGTGCTCTAGTACATGCCACATTGTTATACAGTCAAATTTATGATCGTTATAAGCTCCTAAGTCCGCAGACTCTTTAATGTTAAGATTGTGGTTTTGTTTACACTGTATCCTGGCTTTTTCTGATGGCTCTATCCCTTCAACATTGATTCCTTTTATTTTGGCTTTATTTAAAAACTCTCCCGTACCGCAGCCTATATCTAGCAGATTTTTGGCCGCAAACTTTTTAATCATTGACACTTTTCTTTCTATTGTGTACTTTCTTATAGTTTGGTAAAGAAGGTTGAATAAGCCCTTTTTATTATTAGTGTGAGAAATATAATTCTTGCTATTATAATACCTCCCAATATTCTTCTGGTCAGGACGCGGGCTTGTTAAAACAAAACCACATGTTTCACATGAAACAATTTTAAATTCCTCTGAGCTTACGCTATGATCTTTGCAGATAAATTTTAATTTAAATGTTTTTCCCTCGCAAACAGGACACGATTTAATTGTTATACTCATCTTCCAAGGTAAACTAATAACACATTTATATCTGAGGGGGAGACCCCGCTTATTCTTGAAGCCTGCCCAATTGTTGAAGGCCCAATTATTTTAAGTTTTTGTCTTCCTTCTGTGGATATTGAGTGGAGTTTTTCAAACTCAAATTCTTTTGGTATTTTTATATTCTCAAGTTTCTTTAGTTTTTTTGCAGACTCTTGCTCTTTGTTTAAATAACCTCCGTATTTTATTTTAATCTCTGCTTGCTCTACAGACTCTGGTTTTAGTTGTTCTTTATTTAAAAAATCAGTCAGTACATCTAACTGTTTTAAATCCTTGATCTGTATATGCGGTCTTAATAAAATTGTTTTTAGTTTTACCTTTTGTTTAAGCATGGCAGACCCCTTTTTTTCCAAAATAGGATTTGCTAATTTCGGATCTATACTTTGCTTTTCTAAAAACGCAATTAATTTATTTGTTTCATCAATTTTTGAATATAAATTATCTAATCTTTCTTTTGATGCTAATCCGAGTTTATAACCCTTTTCAGTTAATCTGATATCAGCATTATCTTGCCTTAAAAGCAATCTGAATTCTGCTCTTGAAGTAAACATTCTATAGGGTTCTTTAGTTCCTTTAGTTATTAAGTCATCAATTAAAACACCTATATATGCATCTGATCTAGACAGTATAAATTCTTCTTTTTTTGATGTTTTTTGATGAGCATTGATTCCAGCAATTAACCCTTGACAGGCAGCTTCTTCATATCCTGTAGTTCCGTTAATTTGACCACAGAAAAATAAATCGTCGATAACCTTTGTCTCTAGAGTGTGCTTAAGTTGAGTTGGTGGGAAATAATCATATTCAATAGCGTATCCTGCTCTAAACATTTTAACATTTTCTAGTCCTGGTACTTTTTTCAATGCTTTAAGCTGAATGTCTTCCGGTAATGAAGTTGAAAAACCATTAAGATAAATTTCTACAGTGTTTTTCCCTTCCGGCTCAATAAACAGTTGGTGTCTTTCTTTTTCTGCAAATCTTTCAATTTTGTCTTCTATTGTTGGGCAATATCTAGGCCCTTTGCCTATAATTCTTCCAGAAAACATTGGAGAATCATCAAATCCTTCCTTTAAAATTTCATGTACTTCCCTGTTAGTGTATGTTATAAAACATGAGTATTGGTTTTTTATTTTTTTTTCGCTTATATATGAAAAATTTACAGGATTTTTATCACCATATTGTTCTTCAGTTTTATCATAATTTATTGTCCTCCCATCTAGTCGAGGAGGAGTTCCAGTTTTCATTCTTCCATGAGTAAATCCAAGTTCGATTAACTGCTTGGTTATTCCTTCTGCTGAAGGTTCTGCAGCGCGACCACCCTTATAGTTTTTTTGACCTAAATGGATAATCCCATTTAAAAATGTTCCGCTACATAAAACAACACTGTTTCCATTTATTTGTATTCCCATTTTGGTAATTAGTCCGCAAACTTTTTTGTTTTTAATAATAATTTTTTCTACAGTGTCTTGCCAAAAATCAATATTATTATTCTTTTCAAGAATTATTCTCCATTGTTTTTCAAATTCTTTTCTATCACACTGAGCTCTGGGGCTCCACATTGCGGGACCCTTGCTTTTATTTAGCATTCTAAACTGTATGGTTGCTAAATCAGTAACAACACCAGATATGCCGCCTAACGCATCTATTTCTCTTATGATTTGTCCCTTGGCAATACCTCCCATTGCGGGATTACAGGACATTCGCGCAATAGTCTCCATGTTTTGGGTAATTAGCAAAACCTTTGATCCTAATGTAGCGGCAGCATGTGCAGCTTCGCAGCCGGCATGTCCCCCTCCAACAACAATAACATCATAATTTTTTTCTAAAATCATAATATTGATAAATAATAATTTTCTTTTGACTTCATTATTTTTGCCTCTTCTTTGCTTTTATCATTATAGCCAAGCAAATGTAGTAAACCGTGAGCCATAACCCTATTTAATTCCGTAGAAAAAGTTTGGTTATACAATTTAGCATTTTCTTTAACTCTTTCAATACTTATTAATATGTCCCCATTTATTTCGCTTTCATTTGAGTAGTCAAATGATATAACATCAGTTAGAGTATCATGATTTAAATATTTAATATTTTTCTTAAGAAGAAATTGATCATTGCAGAAAACAAATATAATATCACCTAAAAATTTTTTTTCAGATAATATAATTTTTTTTATCCAATTTTTAGTTGAATTTAAATCAATTTTTTCTGCCTCAATAAACTGAAAATCAATCATTTGTCATTCTGTTGAAGTAAGAATCCACTTTCTTTTTATAGAATGGATTAAGCTGCAGTGGAATGGTTTTTAGAAGCTCTTCCTGCTTCTTTTTTTGTTTTTCATATTCAAGCATCTCTAGTGTGGTATTATCAATTTCAAATTTCCATTCATTTGCTTCTCTTTGGTTGTCTTGGTCCTGTTCCCTTTCTGAATTTTCTGCTTCTAAAAGTTGTGTTAGAATTTCCTGTTGTCTTTTTATTGTTTCTTCGTTTATATTATTATTAATTATATCTTTTTCATTTTTTTCCATTTCCTTAATTATTTTATCAAGTTGATTTTTGTCTTGATTATTTGACAAATTATTTCTCATTTCTAACAATTGTTTTTTAATTTTTTCTTGCTGTTGTGCCAACTGCATCAAAATTTGAGATTGTTTTTCACCTGGTTTTTTTCCTTTATTTTTTCCACTCTTAAGCTTTTTCATTAATTTTTCTTGGGCTTTTTTCATTTCAGAAAATGAAGGTTTATTACTATTAGGATTAGGTTTGTTACAGTTTTTAGGTTTATTGCAATTAGAGGGAGGCATTTCTAATTGCATTTGCTCAATTATCTCTGATAATAATAAGGCTAAATTATTGACAGATGTCATAACAAATTGTTGTTTTTCTGTTGCTTTGTTAATTTGTCTTTGCTCTAGCATATCAGTTACTACTTGTAAATTATTTCTTATTGCAGAAATTTCTTTGTTAACAATTGACTGTATTTGCACTACCCTTTTACTTAACGCAAATAATGAGTCTTCAATAATTAAACTGTTATTAGCAAGTTTTTTTTGCTGTTGAACTAGTCTTATAAATTCCGGGCTATTTTTCGGCACACTCAGTGTTTTATGCATTAAATCTTCTTGGTCAAACGAAAGTCGTATTAAGTTTTCAAGAATCTTTCTTAGAGACTCCATGTCCTCATAATAATGTTCTTCTGAAGAGGAATCTTGCATTTTTTCTAGTTCTTGTTGAAGCAGTTCTAAATCTTCTATTGCTTTTTGTTGGGCCTTTGACGACTTACTTTTATTGCTCTTTTTTAAATTTTCTGAGCTCTCCCTCATACTTTTTTTTATGCTTTCTTCAATATTTTGTGTTTTAGGAATCTCATTTTTATTTTCAAGTTCCATATTTTTTTCTCTTAGAACATCCATTTCCTTTTGAAGGTCATTCATTTCATTATTTAAGCTATCTTGTTTAGCAGCAAGGTCTTCTTTTTCAATTTTGTTTTTTAGATTTTGTTCTTTTATTTTTTGTTGCTTGCTTTTTATGTCTTCAATTTTATTTAATATTTCTTCAGTTTTTTGTTCAAAATCTAATTGTTTTAATAGTTCTAATTCTCTATCTAATTCTTTTTCAACATCAAAATTTTGGTCTTCTATTTTTTCGAGCAAATCTTTAAGTTTTTCTTTGTCACTATCTTGTAACAATTCCTCCATTTCTTTTAACAAATCTTTCATTTCATTGTCAAATACATTTTTCATTAATTCATCTAGTTGTTTTTGTTTTTCAAGTATTTCTGAATTTAATTTTTCTTTTGTTTTTAAATTTTGTTCGCTGATTTCTTGTGTTTTTTTAATTTGCTCCTCAAGTTCTTTTTGTTTATTTAAAATATTTTTTGCTTTTTCCTTTTCTTCCCATCCAAGTTCTTTTTTATTTAACATCAATTCATTAAGTTCTTGAATCTCATTTTCTATTTCTTTAGCTAGAGAAATCGACTGATTTAAACCACTTTTAATGTTTTCTATTTCTTTATTCTCTCTTTTGTTAAGATCATTTAGTGTTGGTTCAATAAAATAAAACTGTTTACTTTTAGTACACTTAGAACCATTTACATCATCGTTATCACATACATTAAAATAGTAATTGATTTTTTCACCAGGATTTAGATTTAGTTCATCAAATGAAAAAACAAAAAAGAAATTGTCTAAATGTTTTTTTTGAATGTCAATTTCTATTGAATTAACAGTAGAGCTATCTTTCTCATATATAAACTCTAATTTTTGCAATCCATAATCATCTCCAACAGTGCCTGTAAAAGAAAAAGTTTTGTTAATGCTGTCAAAATTTTGTGATAATGAAATTTTAGGAAATTCATCTTTTATTACTTCAATAAAGTATGATAAGGTATCTTTTAGTTTATTATTGTTTTTAGTTGTAATAGCATATTTACTGTTACTAATTATTTTTTTTTCTAATTGCAATTGATTTTCATTAGATTCTGCAATTATCTTGTCTTCTAAAACAAACGTGTTTTGATGCGAGTTGTTAAATAGTACATTCCATTTTACAGAACTTCCCTCGAAAATTATTAAATCGCCACCCGAATTTATTGTATTTATTTTTTTTCCTGTGTATTTGGGTGGTGTTACAACAATTTCTAAATTCACTATTTTTGGCTGCATCAAACATTTAACAAGATAAGGCTTGCTTGTATATCCTCCTGCAAAAAATTGAAATTTGATATCTGAACTAACATGTTTAAATTGAAACTCAAATACATTATCTGCCAAACTTTTGAGTTTAAATTTATTGCCATTTTTTACTATAAATACTTCATTAGGGATTTCTTTACCAGTCAATTGTATTTTTAGCTTAAAATCTTCAAACTGTATAAACTTTAAATCATTATTTAAAATGACGTATTTAAAGGGCGGTTCTGGCTCAAAAAATGTATTATGATTAATTATTCTGGCAGAGCTCTCAGTTAAAATGTATTCGTTTCCAGAAATAAAAAGAAGTATTATAATTAGTATGGGGGCAACTATCCATCTAATTTGTTTTTTATTTATTGTAAGATTAATAGCGCGTTTAAATTTTATGGATTCAATATTTTTGGTTTTTTGATCAATGCTAGCACGAATTAATTCATTGTCTGATTCAGATAATTCTGATAGCTCAAGAATATTTAACAGTTTATCATCTATTTCCTTAAAGTGTTTGCCAATTATTTTTGCAGCATCTTTATAACTAAGGGTATTACCGATTTTTATTATTTTGAGGGCCGGAACAACAATAAACTTTGCAATGATTAAAAATGAGACTAAAATGTAGCTCCAGAACAAAATGGTTCTACCTTGTACATTAAATGAAGAAAAATACTCAAGAGAACAAAACAGTATAAAAAACAATAACAAAACTGAAAGAACAGATATACTTCCTTTCATTAGCTGATTTAGATAATATTTTTTGATAAATTGATTTAATTTTTCAAACAATATATTTTGATAGTGCTTCTTCATAACTACAAAAGTACAATTTTATAACCTTATCTGTAAAGTTATCTTTATAAAGCATATCTTTGTCTTTAATTATCTAAAATAAATGTCACCAGTAAGAGTAAGATTCGCTCCAAGCCCAACTGGGCCACTACACATAGGTGGAGTTAGAACAGCATTATATAATTATTTGTTTGCCAAGCAAAACTCTGGTGAAATCATACTTAGAATTGAAGATACAGATCAAAAACGATTTGTCAAAGGCGCTGAAAAATATTTGATTGACTCTTTAAACTGGTGTGGTATTAATTTTGATGAATCAATTGTTGATGGAGGAGATTTTGGCCCTTACAGACAATCTGAACGCAAAAAATTATATAAACCATATGCAGAACAACTTGTAAAAAGTGGCTTTGCTTACTATGCTTTTGACACTCCTATTCAGCTGAATTTAATGAGAGAAAAAATGAAAAAAGCAGGTGTGCTTGCCCCTCAATATAATCATATAACAAGAAGCTCTATGCAAAATTCGCTTGTTCTTTCAAAAGACGAAGTTCAAGCTAAAATTGATAAAGGAGAGCCATATGTTATTAGAATTAAGCTACCCAGAAATGAAGAGGTGAAACTTCATGATATAATTAGAGGGTGGGTTGTTGTAAATACTAACAATATGGATGATAAGGTAATATTTAAGTCTGATGGTATGCCGACATATCATCTTGCAAATGTTGTAGATGATTATTTAATGAAAATTTCACATGTGATCAGAGGAGAGGAGTGGTTACCCTCTGCGCCATTACACATATTATTATATAAATATTTGGGATGGGAAAAGTATATACCAAAATTTGCACACTTGCCACTTATTTTAAGACCCGATGGTAACGGTAAGTTAAGCAAAAGAGACGGAGATCGTTTAGGTTTTCCTGTTTTTCCAGTTGAGTGGAAAAACCCTGAAAGCGGAGATGTTAGTTCAGGATATAGAGAAAGCGGATATTTACCAGAAGCCTTTATAAACATGTTAGCATTTCTTGGTTGGAACCCAGGTGATCAGAAAGAATTATTATCGATGGATGAATTATGTGAAAACTTTACTTTAGAGAGGGTAGGAAAATCGGGAGCAAAATTTGATTTTGACAAAACAAGGTGGTTTAATCAGCAATACTTAAGAGCAAAATCAAACAAAGAATTAGCAAAAGAGTTACAAATAATTTTAAAAGCAAATGAAATAGAAGCGGAAGATGCGTTTGTAGAAAGAGTTTGTGAACAGTTGAAAGAGAGAGCAACTTTTGTTAATGATATGTGGATTGAAGGCAAGTATTATTTTAAAGCCCCTCTTTCTTATGATGAAAAAACAATTCAAAAAAAATGGAAGCCAGACACACCCATTTTGTTAGAAGAATTAAAAAATAGGATAATGGAGATACCAGACTTCAACGCTAAAAATATTGAGTTAGTATTTAAATCTTATTTGCAAGAAAAAGACTTGTCAATGGGTAGGTTGCTGCCTGTATTTAGAGTTGCATTAACAGGAGTCGGAATGGGGCCATCTCTATTTGATATCGCAACTCTAATAGGAAAAAAAGCAACAATTAAAAGAATTGAAACTGCCTTAGAAAAAATAAATTTATGGGACTAATTACTGTAGAAGGCTTACGCGTTTTTGCTTACCATGGACACTTGCCGGAAGAAGCTGTTTTAGGAGGGCACTTTATTGTCAATGTTTGGGTAGATACCGACACTAATCAGGTTGAAAAAACAGATGATTTAAATGATACTGTAGATTATGTTAAAATAACAGAGGTTGTTAAAAAGCAAATGCAAATAAGAGCAAATATGATCGAAGTACCAGCTAAAAGGATTGTAAACGCAATTTTAAAATTACATAAAGTACAAAAGGTAAAAGTTGAAGTTGAAAAAATCCAACCACCAATTGAAGCTACTTTTGATAAGATTTCTGTAACTATTAAGGGTAGTAATTAAAGTAAGTATCTTGCAAGATTTATTTTTTTATAAATTATAGAGTGTAATTTATTTACAGCAATTCTTTCCTGCTTCATTGAATCTCTATCTCGTAAAGTAATGGTATTATCATCTAATGTCTGATGATCTACAGTAATACAAAAAGGAGTTCCAATAGCATCTTGCCTTCTGTATCTCTTTCCAATGGAATCTTTTTCTTCATATTGACAGTTAAAATCTATTTGAATAGATCTCATAATTTCTTTTGCCTTTTGTGGCATTCCATCTTTTTTAGTAAGAGGAAGTATAGCTGCTTTAACTGGAGCTAATAAAGAGGGTAGTTTAAGAACAACCCTTTTTTCGTTATCATTTATTTGTTCTTCATGAAACGCATGACTTAAAACAGCAAGAAACATCCTATCTAATCCAATAGAAGTCTCTATAACATAAGGGATATAGCTTTTATTTACTTCATTATCAAAAAACTGTAGTTTCTTACCGGAATATTTCTGATGAGATTTTAAGTCAAAATCTGTTCTAGAGTGGATTCCTTCTAATTCTTTAAAACCAAAAGGAAAATTAAATTGAATATCAGTTGCGGCATTTGCGTAATGAGCTAATGTTTCATGATCGTGAAAACGATAGTTTTGTTTACCCATGCCTAATGACTCATGCCATTTCATTCTAAATTCTTTCCAATATTTATACCACTTCATTTCATCACCAGGACGCACAAAAAATTGCATTTCCATTTGCTCAAACTCTCTCATCCTAAAGATAAATTGTCGAGCGATAATTTCATTTCTAAAAGCTTTACCTATCTGAGCAATACCAAACGGAATTTTCATTCTGGTAGTTTTTTGAACATTTGAAAAGTTTACAAAAATCCCTTGAGCAGTTTCAGGACGCAGATATAAATCAGTAGAAGAACCTTCTGTAGCACCCACTTTTGTTTTAAACATCAAATTAAATTGCCGAACATCAGTCCAGTTATTTGTTCCGGATACCGGGCATTTTATTTCTAAATCGTTAATTAAAAGTTTTATTTTTTCAAAATCTCCAGAAGAAAGAAGATGATTCATTTTTTCTTTTATTTCATCAATTTTTTTCTGTCTTTCAAGTACTCTCGAGTTTGTTGAGATAAATTCAGTTTTGTTAAAATTATCTCCGAAACGTTTTTTTGCCTTTGCACAATCTTTATCGATTTTCATTTCAATTTTAGAGAGATAATCTTCTATTAAAACATCTGCTCTATATCTTTTTTTAGAGTCTTTATTATCAATTAAAGGGTCATTAAAAGCGTCAATATGACCAGAAGCCTTCCATGTGTTTGGATGCATAAAAATAGCAGAATCCAATCCGACAATATTTTCATGCATGTTTACCATTGATTTCCACCAATAGTTTTTAATATTATTTTTTAATTCAACTCCAAAAGGACCATAATCATAAGCCGCGGCCAAACCATCATATATCTCTGATGATTGAAAAACATATCCATACTCTTTAGCATGTGATATTATTTTTTTAAATATATCTTCATAATTTGCCATTTAGCAAAAATAGTAAATCAAAAGATTATTTGCGTAGATTTGTTGTATGATTCAAATAGAAGATAAAATAATATCCTTAGAAATATTTGATAATTATTTTGTTTGTGATTTAAACATATGTAAAGGAGCCTGTTGTGTAGAAGGAGATTCAGGGGCTCCACTTTCAATAGAAGAAAAAATATTGTTAGAAAAGATATATGATAAAATTAAGCCTTACATGAGAAAGAAAGGTGTAGAATCAATAAAAAAAGAAGGGCTAGCAGTAATTGATGAGGATGGAGACTTAACAACAACTTTAGTAAACAATAACGAGTGTTCATTTGTTAACTTTGAAAATGGCATTGCTAAATGTTCAATTGAAAATGCATATGCTGATGGCGCTATACAGTTTAAGAAACCGATTTCTTGTCATTTATATCCAATAAGAACTAATCGATATAAAGATTTTGAAGCGATAAATTATGAGAGGATTAAAATTTGTGAACCAGCATGCGGTTGTGGTAGTAAATTAGAAATACCACTATATGTTTTTTTAAAAGAGCCCCTTATTCGAAAGTATGGTGAAGATTTTTATAAAGAATTATCTGATTTAGCAAAAACCTTAATTGATAAAAATTAGGTTATTTAATCAAAAATAGTATATTTGGGAAAAAAAATTATGGGAATGGAATTTTTAGGCGGTGCATTAGCAGGTTTTTTCTTTTTATTTTTAATAGGTTTTATTGTAGTCGCAATTTTATTTATACTAAACTTACAAAAGACAATTGCAGCATGTTCAAAAGAAAACCAAGCCATGCCACCCTCAAATGTTTGGCTCATTCTTATACCACTTTTTGGTATTTATTGGCAGTTTCATATAGTATTTAAAATTAGAGACAGTTTAACAAAGGAATATAACTCTAGAGAGTTATCTTTGGATGAAGTTAACAGCTCATACCAGGTTGGGTTATGGATGTGTATAACATCATGCCTGTCAATTATCCCAATTATAAATCTTTTCTCTTGGATAGCGTACCTTATATTATATATAATGTATTGGGTAAAAACGGCATCGATTAGAGGTAAACTGGCTTAATTAAATTATTTAATTACAATTTTATTTAAAGGCATTTTCTCCAGTGATGTCCATTCCTGTAATTAGTAAATGTATATCATGAGTGCCTTCATAGGTTATAACAGACTCTAAATTCATCATGTGTCTCATGATGGAGTATTCTCCTGTAATACCCATAGCTCCTAATATTTGTCTTGCTTCTCTTGCAATATTTAAAGCCATATCAACATTATTTCTTTTACACATAGATATTTGAGCGCTTGAAGCTCTTCCCTCGTTTCTTAAAACCCCCAATCTCCACGTTAAAAATTGTGCTTTTGTAATTTCTGTAATCATTTCTGCCAACTTTTTTTGTTGTAATTGAAATGATGCTATGGGTTTGCCAAATTGAATTCTTTCTTTTGCGTATCTTAAAGCTGTATCATAGCAATCCATCGCGGTTCCAATTGTCCCCCATGCAATACCATATCTTGCAGAGTCGAGACATGATAGAGGGGCTCCTAATCCATCTTTTAAAGGAAGTATGTTTTTTTCGGGTATTTTTACATTGTCGAAAACTAATTCACCGGTTGCCGAAGCTCGTAGACTCCATTTGTCGTGAGTTTCAGGAGTTGAAAATCCTTCCATCCCTCTTTCAACAATGACACCTTTAATTCTTCCTTCTTCATTTTTTGCCCAAACTACAGCTATATCTGCAAAAGGAGAGTTTGATATCCACATTTTGGCACCATTTAATAAATAAATATCGCCCTCTCTTTTAATATTTGTAATCATTCCGCCAGGATTTGATCCAAAGTCAGGTTCAGTAAGACCAAAACAACCCATTAACTCTCCGGTTGCAAGCTTTGGTAAAAACTTGTTTTTTTGTTCTTCACTTCCATATTTAAATATAGGATACATTACTAAAGAGGATTGTACTGACGCAGTAGATCTAACACCACTGTCACCCCTCTCTAATTCTTGCATAATTAGACCATATGAAATCTGATCTAGTCCAGACCCACCGTATTTTTGTGGAATGTATGGACCAAATGCACCTATTTCACCAAGCCCAGAAATAATTTTTTTTGGAAATTCTGCTTTTTGACAGGCTTCTTCAATAATTGGTGAAATTTCGCGTTTAACCCATTCTCTTGCTGCGTTTCTTATCAGTAGATGTTCTTCTGAAAGTAGTTCATCCATTTTAAAATAATCTGGGGCTTGGTATAAATCTTGTTTCATGATTAATAAATTTTTTACAAAAATAAATTATTTAAATTAAAAGACCAGAACATAATATATCTTTGTTCAAGTTTATTATTGTAATTTATAAAAAATGAATTTTCAAGATCTTTTTTTTATTTTAATGTTAATTTCATTTTTACTCGTTTCTATAATAAAGGCTATTTATTGGAAACACGCAAGACTATTATATATGGGAGTAATAGCTCAAAGATATTCTAATCAGTATTTAAGAGAAGAAAATGCATTTATTTATAGATTAGATATGATTACTTTTCTTTTAATGATTATTAATTTTGTATTAATTGCAGTGAAAATTGAAACACCGAAAAGCTTTGACACTGTTTTAATTATTTTTATAGTTCTTATTTTTTACTACATATTCAAGCAGATAATAATAAAATTATTAGGACAATTATTTAAACAAAAGGATCTTGCTAAACTAACTGCGTTTTTTTCACTTTTATTCGACAAAACATTTGGTTTTGTTATAACCCCCTTTGTAGTAATATCTCATTTCTTTATTTTCGATGTTAGTGACATAATATTAATATTGATGCTAGTTATCTTTATTTTATTTTTCTTACTAAAACTGTTTTGGTTCTTTAAATTAGGCAGAAGTTCTTTTGGCCTATCTAGTTTTTATATTTTTTTGTATCTTTGTATTATAGAAATTTCGCCAGTATTGTTACTGACAAAAGCGTTTTTTTATTAAAATTTTACTATGGTCGAAACAAAAAAGAGGGTTAAAACTATTTTAATTTCACAGCCACAACCTGAAGGGAAATCCCCTTATGCGATATTAGAAAAAAAACATAGAGTAAAAATTGACTTTAGACCTTTTATGCACGTTTCAGAAATTACAGCTATGGAATTTAAGGAGCAACGTATATCAATATTAAATCATGATGCTGTTATTTTTACATCAAAAAATGCTATGGATCACTATTTTGGAATGATGGAAAAATTAAGATTGAGAGTTCCTGACTACACAAAATATTTTTGTGTTTCTGAAGCCATTGCTCACTATTTACAAAACTTCATTACATATAGAAAAAGAAAAATATTTACTGGAGAACAAACTCTTGCTAGCTTAATACCTATTATGAAAAAACACAGTGATTCAAAATTTATTTTTCCTTGTTCAGATTTACTCAAAAATGTTATGAATAAATCACTTGAAGAAAGTGGATTAAATTACACAAAAGCTCAAATGTACAAGGTTGCTTGCTCAGATTTATCTGACCTATCAGAAGTTAAATATGATGTTTTAGTTTTTTTTAGTCCAACAGGAGTCAAGTCGTTACTAGAAAACTTTCCTAACTTTAAACAAGAGGACACAAGAATTGCAGTGTTTGGCCCAACCACAATAAAGTCGGTTGCTGATAATGGATTGAGAGTTGATATTGCAGCCCCTAACAAACAGAACCCTTCTATGCTGATGGCATTAGATCAATACATTAAAGAAGCAAATAAAAGAGTTAGGCGCTAGATTACTAAATTTAAGTATCAATACTAAGACTTTAAAAATGTTTGAGTTTTCAAAAAAACATAAATTATGTAGTGAAAAATCTATTAAAAGAATGTTTGAAAACGGAAGTGCAATTACAGAGCCCCCATTTAGAGCTGTTTGGATCGTCGAGTCAAATCAAGATGGAGTATATGCTAAGACACTAATAAGTGTTTCAAAAAAACAATTCAAATTTGCAAAAGATCGTAATCTTCTTAAAAGAAGAATTAGAGAGATTTATAGGTTAAATAATAAAAATTTAGAAAATCGTTTAAGTACTAAAAAAATACAAATCAATTTAGCAATACTTTATAACCACGATAAAATATTAGAATCTTCGTTCATGACCAAAAAAATAAACTTACTTTTATCTCGTTTAATTACTAATTTATGAGGAATTTGTTTTCATTTTTTTTAAAAGTTTTAATACTTTTATATCAAAAAATTATCTCCCCATTAACTAATTCAAGTTGTCGATATACACCAACATGCTCTCAATATGCCTTAGAATCTCTTAAAAAACACGGGCCCTATATAGGGTTAAAATTTGCCATCAAGAGAGTTTTTAGATGTCACCCTTGGGGAGGAAGCGGACATGATCCAATAAAATAAAAAATATTATGAAGAAAAAATATCAACTTTTAATCTTAGTGCTTTCAGTAGTTTTAACGTCTTATATTTCTTTAAGTTATTCAGATAACTATTTTGAAACCTCAAAGAATATAGACATTTTTACTAGCTTATATAAAGAGCTTAATACGTATTATGTTGACAAAACAGATCCTGGAATCTTAATGAAAGAAGCAATAGATGCAATGCTTAAATCTCTTGATCCATATACTCAATATATACCAGAGTCCGAAATTGAAGATTTTAGATTGCAAACAACAGGTCAATATGGGGGTATTGGAGCAATGATAACAAAAATTGAAGATTATGTTGTTATTTCTGAGCCATATGAAGGTTTTCCTGCGCAAAAGGCAGGTCTTTTACCTGGAGATCGAATAATTGAGATAAATGGAGTGAACGCTAAAGGAAAATCAACAGAAGACGTAAGCAAAATCTTGAGAGGACAGCCGAATACTTCTGTTACACTTTTAATTAATAGACCTCATCTCGAACAAAGTTTTAAGGTTAGTTTTAATAGAGAAAAAGTATCGGTTCCAAGTGTGCCGTATTCAGCTTATATAAGCGATGGAATTGGTTATGTTAGGCTAAATAGTTTTACAAAAAACTGTGCAAATATTGTTAAAAGCTCAATAATGGAATTGAAAAATGAGCAAAATCTAGATGGTCTAATACTGGACTTAAGAGGTAATCCAGGAGGTTTGCTAAATGAATCGGTTGACATAGTAAATCTTTTTGTAGAAAAGGGCGTGGAAATTGTTAATACTAAAGGAAAAATAAAATCTTGGGATAAATCATATGTTGCAAATAAAAATCCATTAGATGAAGATGTTCCCCTAGTTGTTTTGATAAATTCTGCATCTGCATCTGCATCAGAAATTGTTTCTGGAGCAATTCAAGATTTAGACAGGGGGATTATTATAGGACAAAGAAGTTTTGGTAAGGGTTTAGTTCAACAAACCAGAAGACTTCCATATAATTCACAGCTTAAGCTAACTGTCGCAAAATATTATATTCCAAGTGGAAGATGTATTCAAGCATTAGACTACTCAAACCGAAATGATGATGGAAGTGTAGGAAAAATTACAGATTCATTAATGTCAACTTTTTACACAAAAAACGGCAGAGAGGTTAAAGATGGAGGAGGGATTTTACCTGATATTTTAGTAGACACTGAGAATTATAGTATGATAATTGCTTCTTTGTACAGAGAGAGATTATTTTTTCACTATGCCAATTACTTTCGATTTTTAAATGATAAAATATCTGATGAATTTGTTTTTTCTGATTTAGATTACTCAAATTTTACAGAATATTTATTAGATAAAGACTATTCATATAAAACAGAAACAGAAAAAACTTTGGAGATTTTTAAAAAAGAATCAGAAGAGGAGGGGTACTTTATTGATTTATCAAATGAATATAGTATTCTTAAAAGTAAGTTGATGGAAAAAAAACAAGACGATCTAATAAAAAGTAAAGAAGAAATAAAAGAAATCTTAACTACGGAAATAATGAGTCGTTACTATTTCCAAAAAGGAAGAATAAAAGCATCGATAAATTTTGATATTGAAATCAAAAAAGCAATAGAATTATTACAAGATCGCCAGAAATATGATAGCATTTTATCAAGAAAATAAGAAAGAATAATTTTATATTTATGATTAAATTATTTTCAAGATCGCAACAAGTTATTTTTGTTTTATTAGGCGTCTCTATACCAACCTCAATTGCGGCCACAAATCTTTTATTAATTCTACTTGCGTTTTGTTGGCTATTTGAAAGGAATTTTAAAGTAAAATTTAATAAGATAGTTGCTTCAAGCTGGTCTCTTCTGATAATAGCATTATTTTTATTATATTTTTTAGGCATGTTTTGGGGTACTCACCACGATAATTCAAACTGGCAATTTCAAAAGCTTGCACTACTTTTATTTTTTCCAATACTGATGACATTATCATTGACAAGAAAAACAATGCAATATGCTCTAGCCGCATTTTTAATTACAAATTTTATTTCTGCAATAATTGCAATACTTATAAATTATCAAGTAATTAAACCACTAAGCTCTTACCTAATTTTTATAGAGCCTTTTTATGGCACTTCTGCATTTATAAAATACAACTATCATAATGTGTTATTAGCTTTTTCTTCAATAATATGTCTGTATTTATTTTTAGAAAAGAAAACCAGTTATAAATACTTAATTATCTTTTTCTTCATTACTTACGCATTCAGTATATTTACAGAAAGAGGTAGAGCTGGTCAGCTTTTATTTAATCTAGCAATGCTTTTTTACATAGTTAGATATGCACAGCGCAATGTTGGGCTAAAGCTATTTATGTTTCGTTTTCTTCTTTTTTGTACCCTTCTTTTTGCGTTCAATTTTTTCATGTATAATAATTACAATAGTTATAAAAAAAGAGTTGACGCTGTTTCTGAAATAATACAAAACAATGGAAAAAGACAAGGTTATAGAAGAGATATTAGATATGTATTTATTGAGGAAACACTTAAAGATATTTTTAAAAAGCCTATTTTAGGGTATGGTACTGGTTCATTTGGAAAAATATTCATTAATAAACAAAAAAAAGGTATTGTTAGTAGTGAGTATAAGTTTTTTAATTGGATAACTCCACACAATCAATATTTATATATATGGTTTGAAGTCGGGATCCTAGGTCTATTATGTCTAATTTTGATATTTTATTTACAAGCAAAAAAACTTTTAAAACAACGTGATGGATTATTTAAAGTTTCTCTTCCAGTTTCTTTTATGTTGTTGATGATGGTTGATTCTTATTTATTTATATTTATTATAACCTCCTCATATATTTTCTTATACACAATTTGTAGTAGATACCATTTAAAACCAAATGAAATTTCTGCATGAAACGAATAGTTGTTTTCACGGGGGCTGGAATCAGCGCTGAGAGCGGATTAGCAACCTTTAGAGATTCTGGTGGTTTATGGGAAAAGCATAAAATTGATGATGTTGCAACCCCTAAAGCATTTATAAAAAACCCAGACTTAGTTTTAAAATTTTACAACATAAGAAGAAAGCAATTGTCAACCATTAAGCCAAATGTTGCTCATATTTCATTAAATAGATTAAGTGCCAAATACAAGCTATCTATTGTTACACAAAATATAGATGATTTACATGAAAGAAGTGGCTCTAAAAACGTTTTACATTTACATGGGAAATTAACGGAGGCTCGCAGTACCAAGACAAATAAGGTTTATCCTATTAATTATAAAGAACTAAATATTGGTGACTTATGCGAGAATGGGTTCCAGTTGCGCCCAAATGTTGTATGGTTTGGCGAACAAGTACCAAATATGAACAAAGCAATTAAGAAAGTAAGTCATGCACATATTATGATAATAATTGGCACATCCTTGAATGTGTACCCCGCGGCATCTTTATTAAACTATGCAAACAAAGCCAAGAGAATTATTTTAATAGAGCCCAAAGGAGTTAAAATGAATGATATTGAAGTTATAAAAGAAAAAGCTACAAAGGCAGTTCCATTATTAATTGATGAACTTTTAATGAATTAATTTTTATAAACTCTTTTTATTCTTCTATTAAGGGTTGAATAAATTTC
>TARA_B100000963_G_scaffold356741_1_pt1 | contig 20534 bp, 21 predicted proteins | sample TARA_B100000963 | Tara Oceans TARA_B100000963 (sample SAMEA2622097) | marine metagenome | biome: marine biome (ENVO:00000447); feature: surface water layer (ENVO:00002042); material: "saline water (ENVO:00002010), including plankton (ENVO:xxxxxxxx)" | depth 5 m | reverse complement strand
AAATTAAACTTCCTGGATATTTCACTGATTGACCTAAAAAAATAGAATTTTTTTTTGAAGATAAAACTTTCATAGAATATTGTATTTCTGATAAATAGGTTTTCATTAGAACAATATCCATTTCCCAGTACCATGATGAGGATAAATCCGTTTATATTTATAATTTATTACGCCATCGAAATTTTTTTGTTTTTTTCCCCAAGCTGTACTGGTTTTAGTATTTGTGCTCATTTCATTATCTTCAACAACAAATTTTATCGGTAAATTAAAATTTTTAGAATATTTGTAACATTCATAAAATCCTCCTGTTTCGTAAGTCATATCCCCAATGAAAACCCAAACATTGTCTTTCTTCTTTTTTTTTTTAATACCTAGTGCAACACCCAAAGCAATTGGTAAAACCCCACCTACTATTGAAGACGAAAAGAATTTTTTTGAAACATCATTTAAATTCATACTTTTACCTTTAACGATTTGATGTTTCACATAATTACTATCTAATCCCTTTAGTAATGCGTGATAATGGTTTCTCCAATTTGAAAAAACCCAATCATTTTTTTTTATTTTTTTAAAAATTTTTATTAGATCATTTTCATTATTACCTGACAAATGTATTGGTCCTCTAATTTTTTTTTGCTCATATAAGATAGCAATTTTTTTTTCAAAATCTTTTAAGTATTTTTTATTAATTTTTGTTTTCATGAAAAGTATTATATTTTTTAAAAACTGTTTTTTGATTATTTTTATACCATTCAATAGTCTTAAAAATATTTTTATTTAACTCAAATTTACTCTTGAAGCCAATTTTTTTTAAATTCTTAATATCCATTATTCTTTTTTTATCTCCACCTGGATAATTAGTATTCCAAATAATTTTAAATTTGTTATTAAAATATGAATTAATTATTCCAACAATTTTTCGGATTTTTATTCCTGATCCACATCCTATATTAATTGGATATTTTGGATTTTTTTTCATTACTAGAAGCATTGCATCGGCAACATCTTCAGAAAAAATAAAATCTCTTAAATTGGAGCCATCTCCCCAAACTTCAACTGTGTTATTTTTTGAGTTGAAAAATTTACTTATCAATGAAGGTATTACCATTGCAGTTTTTTCATCAAAATTATCAAATGGCCCAAATACATTTGCTGGCCTAACTATTGTCATATCCATATCACTTTCTTTTTGACAAGCTTCAACTGTTAATTCACCAATTCTTTTTGCCCAACCTGCGAACCAATCATTTCTAGATGGAGATGTTTCCCAAACGCTTTTTTCTTTTAAAACTTTACTTGGCTGATAAACGCCAATTGAGCTTGTAAATAAAAATTTTTTTATTTTATTTATTTTAGCTGCTTCAATAATATTAGTGTTAAACATTAACATAGGAGACATAAATCTATAAGGGTATTTTTGTGCCATCAAAGGAGATCCTTTGATCCCAGCAAGATGAAAAATAAAATCTATATTTTTCGTAATCCTAATACAATTTTTTAGATCTCTTAGGTCAATTTTAAAAAATTTTACTTTTTTAGGTAAACTTTTATTACGCTCTAAGGACGCAACACTCAAATTTGCACCCAAATCATAAAGTTTATTTACTAAAGCAAATCCAATCATACCAGTTCCTCCAGTAACTAAAATATTTTTATTTTTATAAAAGTTTTTCATTTTTTTGATACCAATCAATCGTTTTTTTTAAACCTTCATCTAAATGAATTTTTGGATACCATGATAATAGTTTTTTGGCTTTTTTACTATTAACACAAATATTAACTTTAATACTTTTTGAAGCTTTAATTTTTTTAATTTTTTTATTTAAATTGGATATCTTTATCAATTTATTTAAAATAGTAATTACAGAAAAAGATCTTCCATAACTACAATTAAAAATTTCATAATTAGAAATTTGTTTTTTTAATACAATTTTCACAAAGTTTGTAAAATCATTGATAAATAAAAAATCTCTTTTTTCACTTCCATTCCCAAAAATTTTAATAGATTCATCATTTCTAGCAAACAGTTTTTTTACAGATGAGCCAATAAAATGTCCTTTAGTCAAATCAAATTTATCCCTTGGACCATATATATTGGAATGTCTTATAATTGTGAATTTAGTTTTTGATATTTTAGAATAAAATTTACAAATTTTTTCAATATAAAGCTTAGTATGTGCCACACCAAAATAGCTATGGAATATTTTTTTTTCGTCAACATCTTTCTCAGAAAGATATTTAGATGAATTTTTATACATTACTGTGCAACTAGTAAATATGAAATGATTTACTTTATTTTCATAAATTGCTCGCAAGAGATATGAGCCCATAACAGCATTATCAGTTACATGTAAATATGGTTTATTTATTATATCTTTAGAGCCAGATGTAGTTGCGGCACAATGAATTACAATATCAATATTCTTAGTTGCTTTAAGACAATCTTTATATTTTAATAAATTACAATTTATATAACTGACATTGCGATATTTAATTTTAGGTTTTGTTTTATGTATAGTTACATAAATTTTATATTTATTATTTTTGTTTAATGTTAGCAAAATATTTGAGCCAATAAATCCTGTAGATCCAGTTAATAGTATCTTTTTCATTTGAATAAAATTTAATAATACATTAATTGTATTTAAGCAATAAATTATATTATTAGTAATTTTATGAAAAATTTTTTACATCCATAAAAAAAAGAAATATGTTTGAAAAAATTTTAATTAAAAATAGAATTGAGTTTAGGCGTGGTAATGCTGGAGGTGGAAATATGCTTAGGCAGCCATTTATTAAAGAATTAAATGGTCCCTTAGATAAGAAAAAATTTAAAAACGTAGAAATAGTGCATAGTTTTGGCTATTACATTGGAAATTATCCCTCGTTGCCAAAAAAAAGAATTTTGTTAACTTGTAAAACTTTAAACTCAATAAAAATTTAAGTGATTAATAGAAAATTTAAAAGTTGTTATATTACAGGCATTACAGGATCCGGTGGTAGTTACCTCGCAGAATATATTTCAAAAATTGACAAAAAAATTAAAATTTTTGGAACCTATAGAGGGAAAAAAAAAATAGATTTAATAAATAAAAAAACATTAAAGAGAATTAATTTATCCAAACTAAACTTTGATGACTATAAATCAATTAAAAATTTTATAACAAAAAAAAAACCTGAATTAATTTTCCATTTAGCATCAAATGCAGATGTAAGATTTTCTTTTACTGAACCAAAAAAAATAATACGAGATAACACATTTATCACATTGAATTTACTTGACGCTGTAAGGGAATGTATTTACAAACCTTTAATTGTAATTTGCAGTACATCAGAGGTTTATGGATTGGTGAAAAAAAAAGATATTCCAATTTCAGAAAAACAAAATTTTAGACCTGCAAGTCCATATGCATATTCAAAAACTTTTCAAGATTATATAGCTCAAATGTATTCTCAAATATACAAACAAAATATTATAATCACCAGAATGTTTTCGTATGTAAATCCAAAAAGAACAAATTTGTTTCAAACAAGTTTTGCAGATCAAATAGCTAAATTAGAAAATAAAAAAAAAATGAATAAAACTTTATTTCATGGCAATTTAAATAGTATTAGAACCTTTATAGATGTGGATGATGCCATGAAGGCATATTGGTTGGTTGCAAAAAGGGGTAAAATAGGAGAAATTTATAATATTGGAGGGAAGAGTGTTGTAAGTGTTAAAAATGTTTTAGCTTTTTTACTTAAGAAAAGTTATGTAAAAATTAAAACTAAAATTGATAAATCATTATTAAGGCCCGTTGATGTTACACTTCAGATTCCCGATGTAAAAAAATTTACCAAAGATACAAAATGGAAGCCAATAATATCGTTAGAACATTCATTACAAAAATTGTTAAATTATAGAAGAAAAAAAAATGAACTTAAAAAATAGAATTTTGATTACAGGTGGAGCAGGTTATATTGGTTCAAAATTATCAACTAGACTTGTGGAATTAGGATTTTCTGTAACAGTTATAGACATCTTAAAATATAATAAAAACTCTTTATCTCATCTTTTATCACATAAAAACTTTAATTTTATATACGCAGACACAAGAAATAAGTTAATATTAAATGATCAGATAAAAAAAAACGATATTATTGTCCCTCTGGCCGCTTTAGTCGGAGCACCTTTGTGTGATAAATTTCCTCAAATGGCCAAAGAATTAAATTTAAAAATAATATCCCATATTCTCTCGAAGCTCTCTAAAAGACAATTGATAATCTACCCAAATACTAATTCTGGTTATGGTGTAGGAAAAAAAAATTCATATTGCACTGAACAATCTGATCTTAATCCTGTATCTCTTTACGGAAAAACAAAAGTTGAAGCAGAAAAAATAATTTTAAAACATAAAAATTCAATTGTATTTAGATTAGCAACTGTATTTGGTTATTCCTATAGAATGAGAACTGATTTACTAGTTAATTTTTTAGTACATAAAGCAGTAACAAAAAAAAAATTAGATATTTTTCAACCTCATTTTAGAAGGAACTATATTCATGTATCAGATGTTGTGAACGCATTTATTTTTTCAATTAAAAATTACAAAATCATGAGAGGAAATATATACAATGTTGGTCTATCAGATGCTAATTTGACAAAAATTCAATTAGCAAAAAAAATTCAGAAAATTTGTACCAATGTTAAAATAAAAATTTCAAAGAATAAAAAAGATCCAGATAAAAGGGATTATTACGTTAGCAACAAAAAAATAGAAAAATTAGGATTTAAGCCAAAAACAAATCTTGATGATGGAATTAAGGAATTAAACAATTTATTTTTAATTAATAATTTTGAAAAAAACAAAAATAATTACTAAAAATTCAGATATTAAACAGGCTGTCATTTTGTGTGGTTAAAAAATTGAGCTGAGTATGGATGAAAAAAGTTTTATAAAAAATGAAAGAAATTTTTTAAATAAAGCAAAAAAAGATATTTTAAAATTTCAAGCAAAACTAAAAAAATGAAAAATATTATTGCTATTATTCCTGCAAGATCTGGTTCTAAAGGAATAAAAGATAAAAATTTAAAGTTATTAGGAGGCAAACCTTTAATAGGTTTAGCGGTTCAACATTGTTTAAAGTCTAAATTATTCTCTAAAATTTTTCTGTCAACGGACTCTGAAAAGTACGCAAAAATAGCGAAAAAATTTGGACCAGTTGATGTTATTTTGAGACCAAAAAAAATTAGCACAAGTACTTCAACAGATTATCAAATGATTCATCACGCAATTAATAATATTAGTACAAATTATGAATTCATTGCTCACATTAGACCTACTTCACCAATGCGAAAAATTAATCAACTTAAAAAAGCTATAAAAATTTTTACAAAATCTAATTATTCATCTCTAAGATCAGTTCATGAAATGCAGGAAAGTTCTTATAAAACATTTGAAATTCAAAGTGGTTTGTTAAAACCACTTAAGAATATTAAGTTGTCTTTAGACCAACTGAATAAACCTAGACAAGGATTCAACAAAACATTTTGTCCCAATGGAATAATAGACATCTACAGAAAAAAATTTATTTTAAAAAATAGATTACTTTTTGGGCAAAAGTCGATGGCATTTATCACACCTTATAGTCAAGAAATAGACACAATAGATGATTTAAAATATCTTCAAAGTTTATGGAAAAAATAATAAAAACTAAAAATAGACATATCTTTACAAAGATTCCTGCTCCTGGGACGAGGGAAATTTTTAAAAATATTCAAAAATATGAGTCAAGGTCTATGCATGGTCAAATTCCAATTGCGTGGTCGAAGGCTAAAAATTTTAGTGTATACGATATTGCAGGCAACAAATTTATAGATTTTACTTCAACTATATTTGTATCCAATACTGGACATTCTAATGACAGAATAAAGAAATACATTAAAGACTCATTAAATAATAATTTTATACATAGCTATGCTTACATACATAAATTAAGAGAAAAATATTTAAAAAAATTAGTAAAATTTTCTGGAAACGGTTTAGAAAAAGCTTTTTTAATGTCTGCTGGGACTGAGGCTACAGAAGCTGCTTTTAAATTAATGAGAATGTACGGAAAAAAACGGAAAAAAAGAAAGTTAGGTATTATCTGTTTTGATGGTAATTGGCACGGAAGAACTATGGCCTCACAAATGATGAGCGGTAACAAAGAACAAAGCGAATGGATAGGATATAAAGATAAGAATATTCATCATCTTGCATTTCCTTATCCCTGGGTGACCAATGAAAAAAAGGCTGAGAAATTTTTGAGTGAATCTCTAAAAAAATTAAAAAAAAAAATAGATCTTAAAAAAGATATTTGTGGAGTTATGTTTGAAACCTTTCAAGGATGGGGTGCAATATTTTATCCTGTAAAATATATGCAAATGTTTGCAAAAATTTGTAAAAAAAACGATATCATAATTGCATTTGATGAAATGCAAGCAGGATTTTCAAGAACTGGTAAGAATTTTGGTTTTGAGCATTATAGTATAAAACCGGATATTATTTGTTGTGGAAAAGGAATGGGGGGAGGAATTGCAGTTTCTGGAGTTATTGGAAAAAAAAAGGTTATGGATTTACCTGAGGTTGGAAATATGAGCAGTACTAATTCTGCTAATCCAATCGCATGTAGCGCTGGACTTGCTGTTTTGGAAGAAATACAAAAACAAAAACTTACATCAAAATCAAAAAAACATGGTCTGTATCTTCATAAAGGCTTAAATAATATTAGTAAGAAATTTCCAAATCTATTTCGGGTTTATGGAAAAGGACTTATAGCATCAATGGTCTTCGATAAAAAAATTAAAAATATTAATCATAAATTAAAATTAGTGGTAGAACACTCAATGAAAAATGGCCTTTTGTTATGCTACACAGGAAGAGAGTCTATTAAGATAGGTCCACCTTTAACTATCTCTAAAGAAGCATTAAATGAAGGTCTAAAGATAATAGAAAGTAGTGTAGGTAAAATATTCCCTAATGGCTAGAATTAGACATACAGGTATAGTTACTAAAAATCTCCAAAAATCTCTAAAATTTTGGAATAAATACCTAAAATTTAAAATTCATAAACAAGCGAATGAGAGAGGTGAACTTATCGATCGTATAATGCTGTATAAAAATGTTAAAGTTAAAACAGTAAAATTAAAAGACTCTAATGGATTATTAATTGAGTTATTGTCATTCAAAAATCCACCTAAAACTATAGAAAAAAAAATAAAACCATACACTACTGGTATTACACATATATCAATTACAGTTAAAAATATTAAAAAACTTCATAATTTTTTAGTAAAAAAAAAGATAAAATTTAATTCTGAACCAAAAGTTTCCGCAGACGGAAAGGTTATAATGACATATTGCAGAACACCAGAGGGTGCATTTTTAGAGCTGGTTCAAGAACTATAAATGTATTTTGATAAAAAAAAATTAGGTATTATGCAGGGAAGATTATCTCCTATTTATAACAATAAAATTCAATCTTTTCCAACATACCATTGGTCTAATGAATTTAAGAAAATAAAAGAACTAAATCTAAGATTATTGGAGTGGACACTAGATCATAATAGAATATTAAAGAATCCAATTAATACCGACATAGGAATAAAAAAAATAATTCAACTAAAAAAAAAATATAAAATTAAAATAGAATCATTAACAGGTGATTGTTTTATGCAAAAACCTTTTTGGAAAGAAAAAGGGTATAAAAAAAAGAATTTAATAAATATTCTTAAATTAGTTATTATTAACAGTTCAAAAGTTGGTATAAAGAAGATAATTTTACCATTGGTAGATAATGGCTCAATTAATAATAATGTTCAATATAAAGCACTAGTTTCCTCTTTAAGAAAAATAACTCCTTTACTAAAAGTAAATAATCAGCAAATATTATTTGAACTAAATTTCAACCCAAAAAAAGCTCTTAAGTTTATAAAAAAATTTAATAAAAAACACTTTGGCATTAATTACGATATAGGAAATAGCTCTTCTCTAGGTTTTAAGCCAGAAGATGAAATTAAAACTTATGGTCATTATATCAAAAATGTTCACATAAAAGATAGGTATTTTAAAGGAACTACTGTAAGATTAGGTGAGGGTAATGCTAATTTTAATGAAGTTTTTGTTAATTTAAAAAAAAGAAAATATAATGGAAACTTTATTTTACAAACAGCAAGATCATCAAAAGGTCTTCATAAAAAAGAAATATCAATGAATTTATATTTTATAAAAAAATGGTTTTACTAAATGAAAATTAATTTAGCGGGGAAGTTTGCATTAATAACTGGTTCCTCGGAGGGCATAGGTTTTCACATCGCAAAAACCTTACAAGAAAATGGATGTAAGGTTGTTATAAATGGGAGAAATAAATCTAAATTAAATTCAGCGAGTAAAAAATTGCAAAATTGTTTTGCTATTAAAGGAGATGTGTCAAATTACAAACAAGCTAACAAAATAATTACAAATTATAAAAAACATTTTAAACAATTAGATATTTTAGTTTGCAATGTTGGAAATGGAAAAAAGATAAATGAGATAGCAGACATAGATGAATGGCATAAATCATTTAATGTAAATTTTTGGAGCACAATTAATATAATTAAATCTGCAGAGAAAATATTGATAAAATCAAAAAGCTCAATAATCTGTATTTCTTCAATTTGTGGTTTAGAGCATATAAGTGGAGCACCAATTCCCTATTCGGTAGCGAAGTCGGCTTTAAATTCTTTTGTAGTAAATCAATCAAATTTTTTTGCTAATTTTAAAACAAGAATTAACGCTATAGCTCCTGGAAATATAATTTTTCAAGGATCGACTTGGTCAAAAAAAATGAAAAAGTCTCCTATTAAAACAAAGAATTATATTAATCAAAATGTTCCATTAAAATTATTTGGAAAACCAGATGATGTGTCAAACATGGTTTTATATTTATGTTCAGATAAAACTAAATATATTACAGGCTCAATATTTAAAATAGATGGAGGACAAGTTAGAAGTTGGTAAATTATGTTAGATAATAAATTTTCTTTATCAAAAAAATATTGCCTAATAACCGGAGCAGCAGGATTATTGGGTATCGAGCATGCTGAGGCAATCCTTGAAGTTAATGGAAATGTAATTTTGACTGATCTAAATACTAGAAAATTAAAAAATAAAGTAGAAAGAATGAAGATTAAATTTAAAAATTCTAATATTTTATATTTCAAAATGGATGTGTCAAAACTAAGTGATATAAAAAAAGTCTTTAATAAACTCCAAAAAGCAAAAATAGATGTGGACATTTTAATTAATAATGCTGCTGTAGACGCTAAAGTAAAAAAAGGTTTTCAGAAAAACTTCAACTCATTTGAAAAATTTTCTATAAAAGAATGGGAGAAACAGATTGCTGTAGGTCTCACTGGTTCAATGCTTTGTTCTAAAGTCTTTGGTTCATCAATGTCCAGGAGAAATGGTGGGGTAATTTTAAATATTGCCTCTGATTTATCAGTCATAGCACCAGATCAAAGATTATACACGTCTAAAAAAAAAAGGAATTACAAACCTATAACATACTCAGTAATTAAACATGGCTTAATTGGTTTAACAAAATATTTGTCTACATATTGGCCAGATAAGAATATTAGATGCAACTCTTTATCTCCTGGAGGTGTCGAATTGGATCAATCTAAAGATTTTAAAAATAAATTAAAAAAACTTATTCCTTTGAATCGGATGGCACAAAAATCAGAATATAAATCAGCGATTAAATTTTTATGTTCTGATGCGTCTAGCTATATGACTGGACATAATTTAATAATTGATGGTGGCAGATCGATTTGGTAAATAATAAGATGCAAAAATTAGAAATTAATCTTCCCTCTGAATGTAAAATTATTGGTGAAATTGGAATTAATCATAACGGAGATATTGAAATAGCAAAAAAATTAATAGACATGGCTAAACGTGCTGGTTGTGATGCGGTAAAATTTCAAAAAAGAACCATAGATATTGTTTATACAAAAGATTTTTTAAAGGAAAAAAGAGATAGCCCATGGGGAGATACTCAAAGAGCACAAAAAGAAGGTCTAGAATTCAATAAAAAGGAGTATGATTTAATTGACGATTATTGTAAGAAAAATAAAATTGAGTGGTTTGCATCTGCATGGGATATTCCAAGCTTAAATTTTTTAGATCAATTTAAACCAAAAAATCAGAAAATTGCATCAGCTATGATCACTAATCTAGAATTTTTGAAAGCTGTTGCATCTAGAAAAGTACATACATTCATATCAACTGGGATGTCAAATTATAAAATGATAGATAAAGCTGTTGAAATATTTAATTCAGCAAAATGTGATTTTACCCTGATGCATTCAGTTTCAACATATCCATGTCCAATTAATAAACTTCATTTAAAAAATATTCCTATTCTGCAAAAAAAATATAATTGTAAAGTTGGCTATAGTGGTCATGAAACCTCCCCTGGTCCATCTGTTTTTGCTACATCTTTGGGTGCATCTTGTATTGAAAGACATATAACTCTCGATAGAACAATGTACGGAAGTGATCAAGCCGCTTCACTGGAGGAAAGTGGTCTTAAAATTCTTGTTGATATGGTGAGAATGTTTACAACTTCTTTGGGTGAGGAGCGAAAGGGTATCTATTCAGAGGAAATACCAATAGCTAAGAAATTGAGATATTGGGAATAAATATGGATAAATTTATAATTTCAAAACATAAAGAAATTAATTTTTCACACGAGATAAAACTTAATAAGAATTTCTCTTTATTTTCAAATATCAAACCTGATGTTCTAATTAAGGGCAAATTAAAATATTTATTTTTTGGTAGAATAAATGGTTTTTTCAATAATAGTAAATTTTTTAAGTTAAGTCATTTTAGATTAAAAAGTAAAATTAATTTATTAATTAACAAAAAATATATTTTAGACGGAAATTATTTTTTTTTGAAAATTAATAATAATAAAATAGAGTTTAAGGTAGATGATAAAGGCTTGTACGATGTATTCTATTCAAATATAAAAAATGATATTTATTTTTCTAATAGCTTATCTTTAATTAGAGACAAAATCAGTCATAAATTATCATTTGATAATTTTTCTATTCTTACTGCTCTTAGCTCTCTTTCAAAAAGACCGCCTTCAAAAAGAACATTTTTCAACGAAATCAAGAGATTAGACTCCAGTTGTTCCAATATCTTAGATGGAAAAAATTTTAGAGTAAAAGAAAATAATTTTATGCCCATGGAAATTAAACAACCTATAAATGACAAATCTTTCTTGCAAACATATCAAAATGAACTTTCATCCTTTTCAAATATTGGAAACAATAGATACAAAGTATTATTTATGTCATCAGGTTGGGATAGTTTGATGATTTTAAAATTACTAATTGATAGATTTGGAAAAAAAAGGGTTAAACCTTTAATAGCTCGTTTAAAGTTTTCAAAATCAACAAAGAATTTTAATCAATATGAACTAGATAAAGCTAAAAAAATATGTGAACATTTTAAAATAAAATTAAACTACATTGATGTTGACTATAAAAAAATCAAATCCTACATTAAAGAAACTGAAAAAATTGCAAATGAAAAAATGCTTACGGGAACATTTGCATTTTTTCTCCATTATAGATTAATCAAGCTTGGGAATAAAAAGTTTGGCCCAGCTGATTTCTTTTCGGGAGAGATCTCGGATGGATCACACAATTTTGGATTTTCTCAATATTTAACATTGGTAGACAATGATAGTAATGGATACAGAGAATATTGTGATAAAATGATGAATTATTTATTTGGGCCAACTTTCTTTCAAAGTGTGTTGAAAAAAAACTTTTTAAAGGATCCTATATTTAATTTTTTATCGTCTAAATTAAAAATAAAATTAAAAAAAATTAAACATAATAAAATGGATGTTTTCAAAAATTTTATGCAATCAATGTTTGTTGTTAGTAATAGATTTCCTTTAAACTCTGAGATATCACCTTTTTTGAACAAAAATAAACAAAAAGAATACCTAAATACTTTTAACAAAGATTACTTAAAAAGTATTAAATTTAAAAATAATAATCAAATTTATTCATGTTATTTATATCTTTATAACAAATTTCACTGGCAAGGGTCTACAGTAAGACCAGCATATCATATAGCCAATAATTTTTCTTCAAATTTTATAAATATATTTTGGAATGCAAATACTCAAAAAACTCTTTCAATGATGCCCGAGTCTTTTGGACGTGGTTTAGAATTAAGATCTACAAAATTCCCTGAGAAGGAAATTCTAAAGAAAAATATTGACGTAGATAAGCTCAATGTAGGTCCTCATTCTTATTTAAGCGACACTAGTGATGCCGACCCTTATTATGAGGTAATATTCAATTCTACTTACAGAAAATTGATATCTGATACATTCAAAACTTTTGATGCAACAAAAGAATTTGATAGAAAATATTTTGATATAAAATTTTTAAAAAAAATAATCAATTGTTTTAATTATAAAAAAAATGATATTCCTGCTGAGACAATTTATTCATTATATTGTGTTTGTAAATATCTTAGCGATATAAAAAATAAAAATGGACAATAAATACTTAGAAGTTGTTTATAATTTAAAAGATAAACCATTATCAAACTATCCAGAAAAATTAGCAAAGTACATAGTAAATAAATTTGAAATTAAGGAAAAAGATAAATTTTTAGAGCTAGGATGTGGCAGAGGAGATTTTATTAATGAATTTTCAAAATTAAAGCTAGATACTTATGCCGTTGACAATAACTCTTTTTATAAAAATAATATAAATACAAAAAATTTTTTTAACATTGATATAGAAAAAAATGATCTTCCTTTCGAAGAAAATTTTTTTGATGTCATATATTCTAAATCATTCATTGAGCATTTTTATTATCCAGAAAAAATTTTTATTGAGTCAAAAAGAATTTTAAAAAAAAGTGGAAAGTTTATAAATCTTACACCAGATTGGGAGATTATTTATAAAGAATTTTATGATGACTATACTCATAGAACCCCATTTACTATTAATTCTTTGAGAGACATTTATTTAATAAATGGTTTTCAAAATGTCCAAGTTAAGAAATTTAAACAACTCCCTTTACTGTGGAATGATAATGTATTTTTAGAAATACTATCTGAATTTACAAGATTATTTTTTCCAATATCTCTAAAAAGTAAAAGCAAATGGATTAGATTTTCGAAAGAAATAATGTTGATTGGTTATGGGGAAAAGTAGTTATTTAATGAATTGTTTCGCAAATTTCATAGCTTGAATTGCGAAGTTTAAATTTCCAAATTTTTTTTTATTGTTTAATATTTTTTTAATGTGCATCATCTGATTAAAAAAACCAGGTTTAAAAGTATTTGACTTATATAAGTCAATTGTTTTCTCAATTTTCTCAATTGGTATTAACATTTTCTTGTTATTTTTTTTATATTTAAAGTTAATTTTTTTCATTATTTGTAATTTTTCTAGGGGTTTTAAAAGGTATCTAGTATTTTTTGTTCTTATATCAATTGAGTATGTCTCAGGAAATTTATTATTATAAATTAAAAATATTGGAATACCAACTTTATTCACAACAACCACATTTATTGCATCTTTTTCTTTTTTAGAATACTTAATTTTGACTTCACCAAATAAGTAATTCATAACAGAAATTATATGAATTGAATTAAGTAAAATATTTTTTTTATTATTATCAGTAAATTTAATCACGACGTTTTTAACATTTAATATATTTTTTTTTATATATTGAATATTTTCATAAAAAACCCTGTTATATAAAACAAAAATTCTATTTTGATATTTTCTCAACTTTTCAAGTTGAATTAAATTTGTGGAAACAGGTTTTTCAATTAAGACAAAATTATTTCCTTTAAGAGCAAAATTTAAAATTTCTAAATTTTTAGAAAATTTTGGAGCTAGCAGTATTATAATAGAATCGTCTCGTAAAGCGCTTTTGATGGCATCCTTCCAATTATTAAATCTTTTTTCAAACTTATATTTTTTATTAATTTTATACTCATTCTTTGATTTTTTTTTACTCGAGTTTAAACTATAAAGTTTAAAACCAGCTTTAATAGCGCATTTCATATGTTCCTCTACAATCTTAGAGGAACCAATGATCATTAATTTATTTTTCATTATTTATTTTTTAAGTGTATATGTGATTAAAAATTTTAAAAAGTAAAAAATAATGAATTTATTAATTATTGGTTTTGGCCAGATAGGTAAATCGCATTTGAAATCATTTTATTTATCAAAAAAAAAATATAATATTTTTATATATGACATAAACAAAATAAATATTGGTGATATTGATAAAAAAGAAAATCTTAAATTTCATATTTTAAAAAAATTTCCAACAAATTTAAAATTTGAATTATGTATCATAGCAACAAATTCTTTAGAAAGATTTAGAATTCTAAATAATTTATTAAAATACAATTCTGTAAAATATCTTATTATTGAGAAATATATTTTTACTAAAACTATTCATTATTCATCATTAAAAAAAAAACTTTTTAGAATAAGCAGCAGATTATTTATTAATTTATGGGGTAGCATTGTTGCGGATAGTCTAAAGGTGAATTTGAAAAGCAAAAACCTTAAATTTTATGTAAAAATTAAGGATGACAGACTCATAACTAATACAATACATTTCTTAGATTTTTTTTGTTTCTTCACAAATAGAAAATTACAGAATCTAAAGATTGATGTTAAAAAAATCATAAATTCAAAAAGAAAAAAATATAAAGAGATAATTGGTTCTGTAACTGCTGAAAATAACAAAGGAAGTATTGTGGTTATATCAGAAAAAAATTTAATTTATGACTCCATTGAAATAAAGGATAATGATAACTTCTATAGGATAATCATTGCTAAAAATAAAAAATGCTTTTTGTATAAAAATTCAAAAATTATTAAAAAAGTTAAATTTCCATACGCTTATAATAAAACTTCAGAAATTTTCGAAAAATTTTTTTTAAAAAAAAGAAAGTCAAAAATATTTTCAAATTTTAAATCTAATTATTTAATATCAGAAGAAATTATAAAAAAATTAAAAAAAAATATACTTATAACTTAATTTTTTAAATTACGGATAGTACAAAATTGCAGAATAAGATAAATTGACGTTGATGTATTTAGATAAAATAATCTTAACTCAGTATGTGTATATTTAAAAATTTAATATAATACTTAATGAAAAAAAAAATTTTGATTTGTCTTAAAAATCCTTTTGCGATTGATAATTTACTATTAGAAATTAGACTACTATCCAAAAGTTTCGACATAACATTATTAACCACAAATTATTTATTAAATAACAATCTTAAAAAAAAATATAAACAGTATAAGGAAATGAAATATATTAAGAGTGTTAACTATATCCCTTATTTTTCAAATAGACTGTCTAGAAGTATTAAGACAATAATTTTTACTCATGTGTTTTTAAAAAAATTACAAAAGCAAATTAATTTTAAAAATTTTGATATATGTTTTTCAGATACTAAATTCGACATTTGGCAAAGAATTATTTTTGAAAATTTCATAAGCAAAAAGTGTATACAAGTAGGTTTAACAGTTGATGCTGTACTCATTCCATTAGAAGATTTTAAGAAATTAATTAGTGGAGACGACGTAATGAAAATTGTAAAAAATCTTCATAAGCTTAGACAGGACAAAAAAATAAAAAACAAGAAAACATCCTACTTAAATCGTTTTCAGAATTTTATTAATAGACAAAAAGATATATTGTTAGATAGGAGGATAATTTCTAAAATATTTTATGGTAAGGAATTTAATCACAAAGAATTAGATTTTAATCTTTTAGAAACTGACAAATTTGATTATAAATTATCCTTTTTTTATAGTTCATATTATTTTTGGAATAAAATATATAAAAAAAATTCTTTTTTAATTAATTTAAAAAATGATTGCACGTGTGATGAAAGTTCTGTTAATAAAAAAAATAAAGCAATTTTTATCTCAACTTTATGGAGTGAATATAAAAAACATGAATATCCAATAAATGAAAAAATTCAAAATATTTCAACATTTTTTCAATTACTTAGGGAAAAAAATCCTCATTTAAATCAGTTAGATTTCAGATTTCATCCAGAGGAAGACGAGCAAGTAAAAAAAAGTATAAAAAAAGAAATTATAAATCAGAATTTAAATTTCATAAACTTTATGGAAAATAATATAAATTTAAATGAGTTATCTTGTAATTATAGCAATGCTTTTGGAGCATTAAGTGGTGCATTGGTTTATTTAAAAAAATTTTGTAACAACATAGAGGTTTATTGTCTAAGATCTTTGAGTGAAGAAATCTATGGAGAATACTATTATCTAAAAATGATTAATGAAGGTGTAATACATTATGATGATATTAATAACATTTACATAAATAACCAGCAGTTCATAAATAAAAAAGAACTCGATGTAAAAAGATATAATCTAGACGAGTTTATATTTTCAATTTTAAATTAAAAAATGATAAGATTATATTGTATATTTATTTTGCTGAACTAAAAGAAATCAATTATAAATAAAAAATTAATAATAAATGAAAAACTGTAAAAATATTATTTTAGATATAATTAAGACTCATGAAAATATTATTAATGAAACAGATTTTAGTGAAATCGATGAGATTATAAGTCTTCTTTTAAAGACAGTGAAGAAAAATAACTCAATTTTTTGGGCAGGCAACGGGGGTAGTGCTGCAGAATGCCAACATATGTCAGCAGAATTAATAGGGAGATTTAAAATTGACAGAAAACCCCTAAAATCTGTTTCGCTTACAGTTGACACATCTGCAATAACTGCAATTTCAAATGATTTTGGATATGATAAGGTATTTTCACGGCAGATAGAAGGACTAGGCACAAATAAAGATGTATTGATTGTATTATCAACATCAGGAAATAGTGAAAATATAACAAGAGTATTGAAAAGCTGCAAAAAAATTGGAATCAAGACAATTGCTTTTTTAGGAAATAATGGCGGAAAATCAAAATACTATGCAACACACAAAGTTATAATTAATTCAAAAAATACAGCAAGAATTCAAGAGTTGCACCAAATACTTCTACATTATATTTGTGAAAGTATAGAGAGTGAAATGTTTAAAAAATGAGAAAGCAGTATTTAAAACAAAAATTTCATTAAAAAGAGGTTTAAAAGAACTTTATCAATTATTTAAATTAAATGATTTTAGAAGAAATAAGAACAATTATTAATTTAAATGTTAACTAATCAAGCAGTTATATTTTGTGGTGGTTTAGGAAGCAGGATATCGAAAATTACAAAAAAAATTCCAAAACCTCTTATAAGAGTAAATGGGAAACCTGTAATAGAGCATATTATTAAAAATTTTTCTAGATTTGGTATTAATGAAACTTTACTTCTGTGTGGTTATAAAAATTTTTTATTTAAGAAAAAATATCATAATAAAAAATTATTTGGAATAAAAATAAAGTGTATCAATGAAAATAAACTTTTAGGAACATCTGGTGCTCTATTAAATTCAAAAAAATATTTAAAGAAATATTTTTTATTATGTAATGGGGATACATTTTTTGACATAAATTTGAATGACTTAATAATGAATTTTCATAAAGAAAAAAAGGCTATTTCATATATTGCATTAAAAAAAATGAAGATGAATACAAGATATGATGCCTTAAATTTAAATAAAAAAAATCAAATAAATTTTGGTAAAAAATACAAATTTGTAAGTATTAATTCAGGAATAGCAGTTGTTAAAAAAGATATAATTAAATATTTACACAAAAGTGGATCTTTAGAAAAAATTGTTTTTCCAAAATTAATAAAAAAAAAGAAATTATATGGAAAGATTTATAATAATGATTTTATAGATATGGGAACTTACGAGGATTTAAAAAGGATGCCATCTTTTTTAAAAAAGATAAGTTTTAAACCAGCATTATTTTTAGATAGAGATGGAGTTTTGAATAAAGATATAGGATATTTATACAAATCCCAAGATTTTATATGGAAGCCAAAAATAATTGAATTTATAAAAAAATATAACAACTCAAACTTTTATGTGTTTGTAATTACCAATCAATCTGGAATAGGAAGAGGTTTCTACTCAGAGACTAATTTACAAATATTACATAGTTGGGTGCAAAAAAAGATAAGACAAAGAGGTGGTAACATTGATGAGTTTTTTTTTGCACCTTATTTTAAAGAGTCCAAAAAAAGAAAATACAGAAAAAATAAAAATTTGAGGAAACCTAACATAGGAATGATCAAATTAGCTTCCCGTAATTGGAATATTAATTTAAAAAAATCATTTCTGATAGGGGATAGCAAAGTAGATATGCAGACTGCTGAAAATGCAAAAATAAAATATAGAATTATTCCTTTTAATAAATCTTTAAAATTTTAATTTCTATCAATTTCATTAAAATTCTTATCATCAATTTTATAAATTTTATCACATTTATCTAAAATCTTATGGTTATGTGTAATCATGATTATTGTCTTATATCCTTTTAATTCATATATCTTATCTAATATTTCATTTTCTGTCTTTTCATCTAATGAATTTGTGGCTTCATCAAAGACCAAAATATTAGTATTTTGATAAATTGCTCTTGCAATTGCTAATCTTTGAGATTGTCCACCAGAAAGTTTTTTTCCATTAGGACCTACAATTGTATTAAGTTTTTCTGGGAGATCATTTATGAATTTATCTAAAGACGAAAATTTTAAAGCCTTGGATAATAAATCATGATTTATTTTATCTTTATCTTCACCAAATAGAATATTTTCTAATATTGTATCATCTAAAATATAAAAATTTTGGGGAATATATGCAAAATTTTTTTGCCACTTATGTTTTATATTTTTTAAATGATTTTTATCCACCAAAATTTCACCATTTGTTGGTTCTATTAAACCCATAATTATTTTTACCAAGGTACTTTTTCCAGAACCTGTTTTACCTACTAACCCAATTATCTCATCTTTCTTTATTTCAAAATTAATTTTGTTTAAAGTAATTTCTCTATTAGGGTATTTAAAACTTACATCTCTAACCTCTATTACATTTTCAAATTTAAATTTTATATCTTTCTGATCTAAAGTTTCAGAAAATTGGTCTGCATTCTTTATATCATTGCATATTCCTTTAATTGAGATTTCACTTTGAACCAATGCAAGCTTGTGCATTATTATGTTATTGATTGATGGGTAAATTCTAATAGCAGCAAAAAAGTAAAGTAATATTACTGAAATAACAGCTTTTATATTTATACCTAAATTACTAGAGAAATAAATTACAAAACAAATTAATCCAATTATTATAAGTTCAATTATTTGTCTAGGAACTTTAGAGAAAATTTCATAAAATACAATTGATTTAAATTCTTTACTAATTGACTCTGTGAATTTTTTTACGAAAAAGTTTGCTTTCTGGTAAAGTTTAATTTCAATTATAGAATTTAATATTTGATTGATGATTTTACTTTTTTCACCTCTTTCAAAATAGGCAATTTTCACTTTTTGCTTAAGTGGTTTTGAAATAATCTTAAAATATATTATTCCAAAAAAAATTAATATTAAAAATATAGTTATTGAAATTTTAAAGCTTGCAAACAAAAGTAAAGAGCCAATTAATAAAACTTGAGTAATTTCCCTTAATAAAAGCAAAAAACTCTTTATATATGCAACAGAAGTATTTACTTCAGATGAAATATTTCGCCCAAGAATTATTGGATTATTAATTGAGTGAAATATATAGTTTTTCTTAATATATATTTTAAATATTTTAGTGCTTAGGTTTATTTTAATATTATTGAAAAGATTTGCCTCAAATATTATGAAAATTAAATTAATTGAAACTTTTAATAAAAAAAATAAAAAAATTAGAATCGCTAAATAAGTAAATATATGATCTGATGCAAATAGATTAAATACTAAGGTATACAAATCTTCGTTAAATTTTATTTTTTCTAACACAATATTTTTATCTAATAATATTGCTAGAACTCCTGGAATAATTCCTACTCCAATTGTTTCCAATAAGGCAATTATTAATGAAAAAAAAGAATAGATAATTAGTTGATTTTTATATCTTTTATCTGTTGAAGTATTAATATAATTTAGGTTTGATTTAATCATTTCAAGAATTATTTAAAAATCTTATTTTTAAAATATGTTTTAAATAAGAATTTAGGCAATTTATTAATTTAAATTTAGACGAATTAAAAGAATTTTTATATTTAAATTCAAAATGCTTTAATATAATTAATTTATATAAGAGTTATTACTAATGAAAAAGTTATATAAGATATTAATAATTGGAGACTCAAACTGTATTCCAAGATTTTCGAAAACTAAAGAGGATATGTTGCCTATAGAAAAAACCTACATTTTTATGTTAAAAAAAAAATTGAAAAATTTTTTATTTAGCGAGGTTATATGGGGAGGTATTACAACATCGATGTTAATAAATTATTCAATT
>TARA_B100000963_G_scaffold105413_1_pt1 | contig 20574 bp, 33 predicted proteins | sample TARA_B100000963 | Tara Oceans TARA_B100000963 (sample SAMEA2622097) | marine metagenome | biome: marine biome (ENVO:00000447); feature: surface water layer (ENVO:00002042); material: "saline water (ENVO:00002010), including plankton (ENVO:xxxxxxxx)" | depth 5 m | reverse complement strand
TTTTTCTTATCAAGTTCTTAGTCAGAATCAAATACTTACAAACGATAAATACATACATAATTAGGTAGGAGTAATTATGAGTGTAGAAAATAAATTAATCTCTGATAATCTGGAAGAGATTTCACAGGCCAAAGTCATGGCCCGACTAGCAGGTCGTAGTTACCTTGATCCTGATGATCCTGAAAGAAAAAAGAAACGCCCTGCGGGATTTGGTAAAAAGAATCCTGTTTTTGTTTCTGTAGAAAATGCCCAAGCATGGGTATATTTTGGTGCAGGTAAAATTGTAGTTGCATGTCGCGGAACAGAACCAACACAATTTGCAGATGTATTAGCGGATTTAAAAACTATACCAATTCGACACGAAAGAAACGGTATGGTACATTCAGGATTTTGGGAAGAGGCAAATAAAGTATATCCAGATATTTTAAAAACTGTTAAGGCTAACAGAAAAAATAAAGAAAAAGTTTATGTTTGTGGACATAGTTTAGGCGGAGCAATGGCTGTTCTTGTAGCAGAAATGTTATGCCATGACAAGATTCCAGTTGAGGAACTAAGAACTTTTGGACAACCTAGAGTTGGTACAAGAGCATTTAGACGTCACCTGGAAGGTTGTAAAATAGGCTCATACCATAGATATGTCAATAACAATGACATTGTACCACGTGTACCACCATTTATGTTTGGTTTTGTACATGCTGGAAAATTAATGTATATTAATAGATTTGGTAACATTAGACAATCTACGTATTGGCAAAGAGTAAAAGATAGACTAAGAGGATTTGTAGATGCCTGCAAACGTTTTAGTTTCTTTGATGTAGTGTCTGATCATGCAATGCCACATTACATTGAGTATGTAGATAACCTTGATGAGGAGACTCCGCAAGTCAAATAGATAAATACTTACATAGTTTAGGAGATCAATATGGACAAACTTAAAGATTGGATATTTGACAGAACACAAGAAAGAACTTCCTGGAATGGAGCAGTTCTAATAGGTGGTGGTATTGTAATGATATTAGCACCAGTAAACTTAATTGCCTATGGTATGATACTATATGGTGCCTGGACAATTTATAAAGAGGAATAAAATGAGCCACTATACATTAGCAACGCCATTAGATACATGGCAGAAAATTAGAGATGATATGGTTGCAAAAGGTGTAGACCCAGACGTAGCATTGGCACATGCTAAAGAAGTTGCGGCGGCTGATGGTAACACACCAGTTGACGAAACTGCTTACAAATGTATATTTTGTAGAGATGTTTCTGGTACAATGACCCAATATTTTAAAAAGTATTCAGATAATACTTTATGGAAAGCAACAGGTTATGACGCAAGTACCTTAGTCGAATCAGACAAAACAGAAGCAGAAATAGAAACGTTAGACGCAACATATTAATAATGAAATACGATGACATCATAGAAGCCATCAAGAAGAAAAGTATGGCACGACTAGACGCAGAAGCCGGAGGCGGCGGAGGCGGTGGTGCTGGCGGCGGTGGAGCCGGTGGCGGTGGTGCTGTAGGAGGAGCAGGAGGCTCTGGTTCTTCAGGTGGCAGTGGTGCATCAGCAGGTTCAAGTGGAGACGGTGGGTCTGCAGATGGTGGTGGTTCTGGAGATAGTTCCGCTACTTCTTCCGCCGATTCCACTCCTACAAGTGCTGAACCAACTACTCAACGTGGTGGGTTCTTTGTAGGTTATGGTGGATATTTCCCTTCTAGAAAAAAGAAGAAAAAGAAAAAGAAAAAATCAAAAGCAGGTACAGTTAAAGACGGAATATACGAAAACGTAATTGATGCTAGAGATAAATTTCCTGGTCAAGATGTTTATCGTGTTTTTAGAAAACTAACTTTGCCTAACCAACCGCCCGGTATGGTATTGGCATTACAATCTAAAGACTTTGAATTTGTTAAAGACAAAATAAAAAGACTTATCAAACCTGTTCAACAAGGTGTAGAGCCAGTTAATCCAGAAGATCTTAAAGTTGTTAAGAATGACGGCGAAAAGATCGAAATACCAGAACTAAAAATTACTGAAATGGTTGACGAACAACAAGATACTAGTTATAATGCAGACATGAAAGACAAATTACAAGACAAGTTGTACGATTTAGAAAGTGCATTAGGTAAGGCTAGAGAAACCACACGTGATATCAAATATGTTGATACACATGTAGAAATAGTTTCAAAACTCAGTATGATAATGGAAGACGTTGGTATTGAGATGGATGATTACTATGCATCAAAAGTTTATCAAGCAAAAAATAAATTAGAAAGTGCAATTTATGAGTGTGAAGAACAACTTGAAGATGCAATAAGAGACCTACAAAATAAAATAGACGAACTTGAATTAGAAGACTATTAATGATCACATGTCGACGTTGTCGAAAATATAAACATTCAAACCCACTATACTTTTGCTACATTAGAGGCACTACTTTATGCAATAAATGTGCCAGCCATGTAGTATTCTATGACAAACTATTAGGTTGACAATCCCACAATAAAGCCGTATAATATACTTTAAATGGAGTAATCTTATGGCCACACATGCAATGATTGATATAGAAACACTAGGTACTGGACCTAATTGTGTTGTATTGACTGTTGGTGCTGTTAAGTTTGATCCATGGAGCGGCACTGAACCACACTCAGGATTTTTTGAAAGACTTGATGTTGATGACCAAGTCCATATGGGCAGAGTAATATCTGACAGCACACTTCAATGGTGGGCAAAACAAGACGAACATATTAGACAAGAAGCATTAGGAGACGAAGGAAGGATAAGTATTATACAATTCTGTAAGAAACTTAATAAGTGGTTAGTAGGTTGCAATAACATTTGGTGCCAAGGTCCACAGTTTGATATGGTAATACTTGAAAACATGTACGAACAATTTGGACATCACACTAATTGGGCCTACTGGCAAATATGTGATAGCAGAACACTTTTTAATCTTATGCCTGGTGATCCTCGTAAGAACTTAGACGGAGATCAAGCAGACCACCATAGTGCTCTTGCAGATGCTTATGTACAAGCAGTTGCAGTACAAAAGAGTTTTAAACACTTTGGTGTGTTACAGGGTAGATGATATTTTTATTAGCAAAAAAAGACTTTCCAAAACCTAAACATTTATCATGCATGTATGAGAATGATGAGGTTTGTCTCTACTTGGATATGTTTTGGGAAAATACTAAAACTGGCTTTTACAAAGGACATGAGTACGAGCATGTTAAAATTGATATAGTAGATAATGTTATTGATATATCAATGCCTTTTTATAATCAAAGTAAAACATTTTACAATAATGACACAGGACTTTTGATTACAAATAATGTAGCATTTTATGGTGATCAACAACCTTGCACTATTGACCATTTCAAATACGATGGCAACTCTCATTTTACAGAGTCAGTAATACCAGATTACAATTACAAGGACATAACATTTGAATCCGGTGCAAAAATCATAGAAGAAAAGATTGCTGAAAGAATATCATCTGCTTGTTCAAAGTTCAATAAGTCTATATTATACTTTAGTGGCGGACTTGATACTGCTGTAATTTTAGCAATTATAAAAAAGTATAAGTTTCCAGTTACTATAAATTATACCACAAGTGGCTGGGATATACCCGACTTGTTAAAAAGTCATAAACGTAGTATTAGAACTCCTTTATACAATGAATACATAAGAAGTTATGAGTGTTATAAAGAATGCATGATTGCTGAACCATTTACTGCTGTCTTTACAGGCTTTAGTGGAGGCATTGAAACAATGAGATTTCCAATGCATATGAGATCACTTTATAAATGCTACGGCATGGACTATGATGATATTATAGATGATTACGATGATGCATATCTAACATACTTTCATCTCAGTGAATGTTTATATCATTGGGAATATTACGAAGGTGGTGACATGGAAGGTGCTAGAGAATGGATACTTAATTCCATATTATGCAATAAAGAAATCCTAAGTATAGATCATCATAATATCATAGTACCATGGAGAATACCAGAAGTACCACAAATAATGTTAGGTATGTCAATAAATGACTTGACTCTACAGTCATTTCATAGTACAATGCATAAAGTTATCATAGAGAACACTTTCCCTGATGCTATCAAATTGGTTCCAGAAAGAAAATATGATACAATAAATAAAAATGGTAGAGCATTTACCCAAGCAACAAGAAGACTTGGTAATAAGTATTAGGAGCAAAAATGAATTTTATACCGTATGTAGTTGAAAAAGTAGCAGGAGGCGAACGTAGTTATGATATCTATAGCAGACTGTTAAAAGAAAGAATTGTATTTCTTAATGGAGAAGTAAACGACCAAGTATCAAATAGTATTTGTGCTCAATTATTATTCTTAGAAGCAGAAGATAGCACAGAAGACATAAACTTTTACATCAATAGTCCAGGAGGCGTAGTAACTGCAGGTATGGCCATGTATGATACAATGCAATATATCAAGCCAGATGTATCAACAATAGTAATGGGGCAGGCATGTAGTATGGGAAGCCTACTTGCTAATGCAGGAGCACCTGGAAAAAGATATATGTTACCAAAAGCAAGGCACATGATACATCAGCCAAGTGGTGGTGCTAGAGGTCAGCAAACAGACATAGAGATTGCCGCACAAGAAATAAGACGTATGCGTGATGAACTTACAGAAATTTATGTAAAACACAATAGTAAAGGTAAAACCTTTGATGAAGTTAATAAAGACATAGAACGTGATAATTTTATGACTGCAACGGAGGCTTTAGATTACGGATTAATTGATGAAATAGTAGATAAGCGACCATAAAGATAAGATAAATATCTATATGGAAGTGAAGCAAGTAAAACTTAATCGCGACGAACCTTTAAAGAAAGTAAACGAAAATGGTTACGACGAAGACGGTGTTCTTCATGATAAATGCGGAACTCCAGATTGTTGTGGCACATGTGAAACTGCTGAAGAGGAGCAGGTAAATGACAAAACCAACAGTTGATCTAACATTCTTAAAATACAAAAGTTCTATTCAAGAGCCAGATGTATTCGATAATTTTTTATCTTTAGGATTCAAACAAGCAAATGAAAGTGTTGAAGATGTATCGTCTTGGTGGACAGCAGGTGGAGTTATTTTACATGTTAAATCAGTTTTTAATTCACCTAGTGGCATATATGGATTAGGTTTTTACAGCAATGAACCAGATGGATTCCAAGAGATCGAAGACCCAAATGGTTTTTCATTAACAGTTGCCGGTGAACACGCAATGGAATCATATCTAGATGATTCATTTGATAGAAGAAACACGCAACGTGATCCAAGCGAATTGCTTAACTTTTATGGCTTGGTGTACAATACAAATAATTTAAAGAACACAATTGACTTTTACATGGCCAATTGGGATTGGAAAATTTTAGAGGATGAAGAAGATTATATCTTATTAACAAGTAGCAATAATAGAAGTGTTATAAAGTTCGTAGAGGCAGAAAAAAATGCAATACAGACGGCGTATGTAGGCGTAAAGGACATTAAAGTACTGAGGTCTAAACTTTCTTTTGAAGATTACAATATTGTTGACCCTGGTAGATCTAAGTTGAATAATTACAAATTACCTGCAGGATTTAGTGAAAGTATTATAAACAATTACAATTTATCTATTGGAGGCAGGAATCAAAACTTTGCTATAGAGTTCTGCACAAAAAATGCATTGCCTAACTTAGATTTGATTTTTAGTCAACGTTTTGCATTTAACACATTAAGTCAAACTAATTATGAAAAATTCTACAAAACCGCTGAATCAGATTTACTCTGACGAAGAAAGCAATATTATCTTTGGTAAACTAGATGCAACTCTAGAAGAACGCACCTATGGAATGTTATCATTATGGGACTCGTTTGAATATAAGGCACCTATAAATAGTAAAGCAGGTGTAGAATTAGCAAAAGAATTTATTAAAAATGAAAAACTAAAAATACACGAAGCGGTGGTAAGAGGCAGACAAATAGGATTTAAAGATGCACCACCGTACTATAAATATCTGCTTAAAATAAAAAATGTTTAATGACTTTAGTGAATATAACAATGAAGAACTTCTTAATCATATCGATGAATTATCTAAGAAGTTACTCACTGCGAATCCAAACTATCCTGCATACAGACAATTAGAAGAATACTTAAATGAAGCAAGATTTGAATATAGGGAAAGAATACAATTAGACATTGCAAAGAAAGATTTAGAGGAAGGTCCTCAGGTAATTGAAATAGGTGAAGGAGAAATGCAAGTAGATCCAGAACCAGTACCTGAAGAAGTAAAAGAAGAATTAAAGAAAACAGCAATCAAAAAATTATTAGCACAGGCTTATGTATATAACAACAAGAAATAATCACACAAAGATATCAAAGAATATCTATGTAATGAAAGTTTTACACGCAGACGATGTAACATATTCTTTGGATATAATTCCTTACACAGTAAATGTAGAATTTACATTGGTGCCTGAAGAGGACTTCAAAGAAAAAGATGTTTCATACTATCACTCTCTTAACTATCATAAAATTAACTTTATGTTAGAAGCAGTATTTGATAATGCTATAGTTTTTGATCCTAACGTAGCAGACTTTGTTTTAAAGAACTGTATGGATGTTGACAATCCATTAGTGTACATTCCTAATACAGGCGACGCATGTTTAAATGTTGTAATGCATTCTAAGTTTAAAGCAATAACTGAGCATTGCTATATAGGTAATGTAGAAATACTTGACTTAAGAACTAATACATCGTATAATTATATCGATGATGAATTGAACTACGAGTATCTACCCACTATGGATGAAATGGTTGATGGAATAAAGTTTAATGAAATACCATGGTGGTTTAGAAATGATATTTCTACATATGATGGTAGTGCAAAAGATCAAGAAGAGTATGATAGATTTATGGACGAACATTATGATAACACACAAATTGCAGTTACAGATCCGTTTGTAAAGATAGAAGAGAAAGTGAAAACAATATTGAATCCAGGCACAAAAGAAACTGGTGAAATAATAAACTTAGATGAGTTTAAAAAGAAAACATGGAAACCCAAGATCGTTTAGATAAATTTAGTAGAAGTCAAAACTGTGAAGACACAGGCATTGAACTATTGTATAACAATAGAACACTTGAAGATATAGAATTTATACCTACTGATGATGTAAACAACTTTAATAATAAATGCAATGAGTTAGAAGTGTCGCCTTTGAAACTATTAGCAGACATGGGAATTGATATAGAAACGTTTCATGCTAGTATGCAATCGCAATGGATGATACCAGAACACTATTTAAATATAGATATAGACGAGTATGTGGTCCACAAACTACCACCAGAACCTACCCCAGAACAAATAAATAGAGTAGTAGAAGAGTTAGAAATGTATAGGGCCAGGAACTTATATCCTATACTTAGAGCACTGATATATATTATTGATACCATGCGAAAACATGAAATAGTTTGGGGTGTCGGTAGAGGTAGTAGTGTTGCAAGTTATGTACTATACTTACTCGGAATACATAAGGTTGATAGCCTTAAATATAATTTAGACATTAGGGAATTTTTAAAGGATGAGTAAGCATTTAACAAGTAAAGGCAAAGTTATAGACATGGAGTCTATTATTGCCCAACAGGGCGATGCACCTGCTATTGGAAATATGTCAGTAAATGGCAAAGGTGATCTCATTGGACCCGGTGGCAAGATTATTAAAACTGCCGATCAGAGAGCAAGAGATCATTATAAAAATGTTGATGGGTCAGAGTCAGAACAAGTAAGTATTAAAAATGCACAACCATCATTTGGTGAAGTAAACGTTGAACCTTCAGACTTATCCCCAGAAGTAAAAACCCAATCAACAGGTAAAGCGGAGTCTAAAATTGCTCCAGACCCAGTAGTCAAAGAAGAACCTAAAGATGTTGCTATGCAAGAAGAAAAATCTGCACAAGAAGTAACTGAACAACAGGTAGCCAAATCAAAAGCACAGGCACAAAGTAAAGAACCAATAGGGTATAAGGAGGTGGAATTGCCCAATGGAGATATAGAGATGGTGCCTATATTCGAGGACGACTGGAACGAAGATGAGTAGACTTAACGCAACAGGTGACAACCTTTTATGTATCAACGGAGACTTTGGAGAAAAAGTCTTATCAAGCGGTATTATCATACCAAACGATGACGCAAAAGAATCAGGTGTAAGAAGCAGATGGTTTCAAGTATTCAGTGTTGGACCAACTATAAGAGAAAAATTTGGTGATAACATCAAGCCTGGCTATTGGGTTATTGTAAAACATGGTAGGTGGACACCAAATATCCAACTACCCATTGACGATTATAGAGATCAATTATCAGAAACTATAGGAGTTTTACCAGAAGATGTAGATAAACATGTATCTACAGGCGCCAGATATCATAAGGACTTTATGTTTTGGAAAGTAGACTATCACGATGGTGTGTTAGGTTACTATCCTGATACAGTACTTCCTGAAAGTATGTATGAAAGCCAACAACTTACATCATCACTGAGGGAAGACCAAAGAGTATATACTGCAAAGCAAACAGCAAAACAAGAAGTTTACACAGAATCTGGTGAAGTGTGAATATAGATAAACAATCGTTAAAAGAATCTATTGGCGACACAGGATTAGCATTATTAATAAATTTTCCATTAAACATGCTATTATTGTATATTGCTAATAGAACTTTCATTCCCTCATTAGAAACTGAACAAGAAGTTATATTCTGGACCTCAGTGTTTTTAACATTTTGGTTTACACTTGTAGCAATTACAAGAAAGTATTTTGTTAGAATATATTTTAAAAGTAAAGAAAACAGTAGATTTAAACTTAGGAGGGAAAGTGCCGTACATTGAAAAAACTGGTAACAAAGCAATAGAAGAACAACTTTGGCAATGGGAGGGTGTTATGCACGATCCTAACATTGATGGCTTCAATGGTTGGGGTTGTAAACAAAAGATATATAAGGTATTGTGGCAAGCACAAAAGGCCATTAAAGAAGCACCTACTTATGCTGGTGAAGAAGAATGGTTGTTGGAACATCAAAAAGAACAAATAGAAAAAGCACTTAAACAAAAAACATAATGGAAATCCTTATAGGTAAAAAGCAAACGCACCCGTTTGTGTTTGTTAAAGCAAGACGATGTGGTTCAAATTCTCTTAATGTTTGGTTAAGAGAAAACGTTGGACGAGAAAACTATTTAGACCTATCAGGCGATAACCAATTTATAAACTATGATTTATTTGATATTGTAGAAAATGATATACTTGCTAGTCCTAAAGTTACGTTTTGTCGTAATCCATATACTAGAGTTGTTGCAGGATACCTAGCAGACATTTGGCATTACGCACCTAGTTTTCCTGTAAATGTAAGTGATCTAGATCACCCTAATCAACCACCTGCCGATGCTGACTTTCAAACACAAATAGATATGACACAATATAAAATGACTGACAATATGGATTTACATAAACAAGCATTTACATATTTTTTAGATGAAATGATAGATTACTTAGGTGGCAATGATGCAAAACATTGGTGGCAAGTTACATTGGTCAACGAACCTTTGTTTCATACAGTATTAGATAATGATCCTTATAATATAGATTTCTTTGATCATGTAGTAAAACAAGAAGAAATAGGTAACGTTTGGCCCGATATATCTAAACAAGTTATAGGACACGAAACAGCATTTTATCTAGCAAACAATTTTAGAGGTCGCCATCCTAATGATAAAAGGCTTACCACAGACTTCTTACCACTTTTAGAAGTTAATAACAATAAAGAAAAAATTGCTGAATATTGGAAAATGGATTTTGAATGTTTTGGCTACGAGAAATAGTTGACATTTACGCAATTATAGTTTATAATACAACAGAGGAATACATATGAAACAAGGAAAACTGTTTGATACATTATATGATGATCAAGAAGCAGATGAATACGGCGATAGTTCGCATACAAATACAACGAGTTTATATCATACCGCAGTAGAGGGTGTGATTAAACAAAGGTTAATTACTTACTACAAAGAACCTAATGGTCAAGTAAAAAGAGTTGAGAGAACTAGAAACTTTGATTCTGCAGACTTTAGTGATCATACAATGAGCGAGGTGTTAGGATGAAAGATTTATGGGTAGAAAAATATAGGCCAAAGACAGTTGCTGAATATGTCTTTAGAGATGATAACCAACGTAAGCAGATAGAAGGTTGGATTGGCGATGGAGCATTGCCACACTTGTTATTCAGTGGTGCTCCTGGCACAGGTAAAACTACATTAGCAAAAGTATTACTTCATAGTTTGGAAGTAGATAATTTTGATGTACTAGAAATAAATGCTAGTAATGAAAATGGCATAGATGTTATTAGAGATAAGATAACAAACTTTGTTAGCACAATGCCGTTTGGTGAATTCAAGTATGTGTTACTTGATGAGGCTGATTATATTACGCCTAATGGACAAGCGGCACTTCGTGGTATGATGGAGATGTATCATACAACAGCAAGATTTATTTTAACATGTAACTATCCACAAAGAATTATCCCGGCACTTCATAGTAGGTCCCAAGGTTTCCATATTGAGAAACTAGACATAAATGAATTTACAGCCAGGATCGCAACTATCTGCGTAGAGGAGGCCGTGCAGATAGATTTAGAAACACTTGATACTTATGTACAAGCAAGTTATCCAGATCTTCGTAAGAGCATCAACTTGGTACAACAGAATGTAGTTGAAGGTGTATTGCAAAAGCCTCAAGATGGCGATGCCGCACAAAGCGACTGGATGCTATCTATGGTAGAATTATTCAAAGCAGGCAAGTACAAAGAAGCAAGAACACTCATTTGTGATCAAGCAAGACCAGAAGAATATGAAGATGTGTTTAAGTTTTTATACAGGAACTTAGACTTATGGGGTACAGACTCCTTAAAACAAGATCAAAGTATTGTTATAATCAGAGATGGTATGGTCAAAAGTGTATCTTGTGCTGATCCAGAAATTAATCTTAGTGCAACTTTAGTAGAACTAGAGATGAATGCAATGGGATAATAAATATTAAAATGAATGCAAAAGCAGTAATAATAGCCGAGACCAATAGACTCGACACACCTGACTCACCTGCTACATTCCCAGTAAACTATCGATCATTAGGTTCACATGTTGTCAAAGGACAACTTGACACAATGGGCATTGAATCAACTGTGATAGACTTTTGTTTTCATTTCGATCAAGAAGATCTAATAAAAGGTATTAAAAGATATTTTGAGAATACAGATGTACAATATATTTGTATAAGTTCTGCATTATCACAAGGTTTAGAAAAGTATTACATTGAACTCGCAAGAGAAATTAAAGGGCACTTACCTAATGCTAAAATTTTATATGGCGGCAAACGAAAAGTACAACGTGGTGAAATGGAACACTTTCAATATGTAGATGCTGTCTTTATGGGTAGAGCAGTCGAAATGCTCGATGACTTTGTAAACAATAAAGACATGAGCAAGTATGTGCAAAATCCAGAGTTCCCAAACTTGTTTACAAATCACAATTACAATTACGAATTAGAAAAACCTGTATCATATAGTTTATTCAAACCAGATGACTTTCTTAATTCAACAGATGTTGTTGGGTTTGAAGTTGCTCTAGGTTGCAAATTTAATTGTTCTTTTTGTAATTATCCATTACGTGGTGCTAAAACTTTATACATGAATTGCGAGGAGCAATTATATTACACAATGCAAAATGCATATGACACATATGGCATAACACATTTCTACGCCGCTGACGATACATTAAACGAGTCAGATGAAAAATTGCAATTACTTGTCGATGTAGTAAAAAGATTAAACTTCCAACCAAAGATTACTTCATTTGCTAGATTAGATGTAATGGCAAAACGTCCACACCAAATAGACATGTATAATGAAATAGGAATGAATGCCGCAAACTTTGGTGTAGAAAGTTTTACTAAGTCAGCAATCAAGGGTGCAAGAAAGAAAAGCACATTGGAAGATTTAGTATATGTTGTAGAAAGACTTAGAAAAGAAATTAAAGACTTTTGGGTAAGTTCTAACTTTATATTTGGTTTAGCAAATGACAATTACGAAGAGTTCATTTATAATTTACACTATGTAGAACGTAACAGATTAATAGACAATGCAGGTACAATACCTTTAGGCATTGACCCATACGAACATATGAAAGGTTGGAAAGCACCTAAGAGTGGATTCGAAGGAGAATGGATTGCTTGGGATGAAGGTGCTTTTTCAGACTTAGATAAATTTCCAGAGAAGTCAGGTTATCAAATAGATCCTAAAACTTTAAGATGGTCTAATGATTATACAGATAGACAAGAAGCAATAGATAAAGCAGATGAGTATAACAAAGGATTACATCAAAGAAATATTATAACAACGCACATAGAAGCATTTACTTGGCAGAGTGTTTTATCGCAGGGCATAGTAAATAGCAGAAACGATTGGTATGATCAAATGAATGATCTTACCGGACGAGGCATGACACAAAAAGCAAATATCATAACTAATAATAACATTTACAAATATGTAGACAAAAAATTAAATTGGTTAATAAATGACGAATTATAAAATAGGCATAATAGGAAAAGGATTTGTTGGCTCAGCAGTTAGCAATGGCTTTTCTGATGTAGAACAGTACGTGGTGGATCCTAAAATTTCAGAGGACAACACAATTGATAAACTTGTCAATGACTTTGATCCGCCACTTACTTTTGTTTGTGTTCCAACGCCGCCTAATGAGGACGGTAGTGTAAATGTAGACATTGTGTCTGAAGTGTTACAGGAACTCAACGAACGTGAGTATAAAGGTATAGTTGTTGTCAAAAGCACAATTATACCTGATTACTTACATGTATTCAAAAAGTCCTATAAATTAAAAATAGTTTACAATCCAGAGTTTCTTACAGAAGCAAATGCAACACAAGATTTTATAAATCCACAAATGCAGGTGCTTGGAGGTAAATGGAAAGACTGTGATACAGTTGAAAAAGCATACAATAGATATAGTAATGTGCGAGTGGTACCTACATTTAAAGTTGATTTAAGTACAGCAAGTTTAATAAAATACACTATCAACAGTTGGTTAGCAACAAAAGTAGTATTCTTTAATGAATTATATAAACTGCAACAAGCAAGTAGCAGTATGGTAAGTTGGGATCAGTTTACAGATATGCTTACTAGAGATCCCCGTGTAGGCAATAGCCATATGAAAGTGCCAGGACCAGACGGAGAGTTTGGCTTTGGAGGACATTGCTTACCTAAAGACACAGAAGCATTAATACATTATGCACAAAGCAAGAACATTAAATTATCGCTGTTAGAAAAAGCAGTAAACAAGAACAAAAAAATAAGATGATAGCAACTATAGAACCAATTATAGAAGTTTTAGAAACACTAGAAAGTGATATAGAAAAATATGAATATATCATAGAGTTAGGTGAAGAACTACAATCTGGTGATACAGAATTAATTGAAGATAACTTTGTTGCAGGTTGTCAAAGTAAAGTATGGGTCTCACATAAACTTGAAGACGATACAATGCAGTTTTACGCACACTCAGATAGTAAACTTGTTAGAGGTTTACTTCATATACTTACTGAAGCATTTAGTGGTTACCACCCTAATGATATGCTACAATTTAATACAGGCTCTGTAAGAAAGATACCTTTAGGTGCCCAATTAAGTATGCAAAGACAGTTAGGTATGATGAGTGTGTTTAAAAGATTTCAACATTTATCAAAACAATATACAGCATCAGCATGAAACAAAATGAAAAACCTTATCAATCGTTAGCCTGGATAGCCACTGCTCTCCTTATACTTGCCGCCTGTTTGGCAAGTTTTGTACCAGAACTAGAATATCATCATTACGCATTTATATCTGCTAATAGTTTATGGGTAGTAGTTGGGTTATTATGGAAAGAACAAACAGTTTGGATTATGAATACAGGACTAACTATGATTTATATTTTAGGATTATTACTTTGAGAATAGCAATTACAGGACATACCAAAGGCATAGGTAAAGCATGTTATGATTTATTAAGTGCAGAACATGAAGTTATAGGTATGAGTAGAAGTAATGGATTTGATATAAATCAAACTAAGCCTATCATAATGACTGCAAACTCCTGTGACGTTTTTATTAATAATGCTTATAGTGGTACACAACAGTCTTTTTTATTTGACGAGTTATTTAATTTATGGAGAGAGGACAATACAAAAACTATTGTAAACTTAAACAGTAGAAGCAAATACGATGGAGTTAGAACAACATTGTATGGAGCAGATAAAAAACATTTAGATCATATTGCACAATCAAATGTGTTTAGTGATATGAATAAAAGAGTTAGAGTAATTAATATAAATCCTGGATATGTAGACACAGATATGGTGCCTGATAGAGCAAAAGATTTTAACAAACTTACACCAATGCAAGTTGCAGAAACAATTAAATGGTGTATAGATAAACCGCAAGAAATAGAAATAAACGAGTTATCAATATGGTCGACCTGGTTGCAGTAGCAGAAGAAATGATTCAGTATGAAGCCGAGTTCAAACCCGGCGGGTTTGTTCATACACACATTAAACAAGGCAAGAGCGATCCTCTAGTTGCTATTAAAAGTGCTGTGGATAGGATGACCGACTTGTATGATCTCGAGCATCACCAAGTCGGCCAAGTAAGCGAAATAATCTTAGAAAAATTAGTTTAAGTCGTTATACACCCCTAGTATTTCTACAACCGCTGGGTGTCTTTCTACATCTTTACTTGTGAATTCAATGACTTTAATGTATTCTGATTGTCTATTATCCAACCTCTCTAAAAAGTCTTTAAGTCCATTATCTCCAAACCCTCTGTCATGTTGACGCAGGTCTCCTGTAATAACCATTTTACTACCTATACCTATTCTTGTTAATAGCATTTTCATTTGTTCAGTTGTTGCATTTTGCATTTCATCTGCAATAACAAAAGCATTTTTAAATGTTCTACCACGCATATATGCCAATGGTGCTATCTCAATAATGTTTGCATCGATCATATTTTCTATGTGACTGGGTGTAAAGTGTTCTTCAAATATATCTATAATAGGCCTAGTCCAGGGAGCCATTTTATCCTGTAAAGTACCAGGTAAAAAGCCGTGTTGCTCATCAACACTTATTGCAGGTCTTGTGATAATAATCTTAGACACCATACCAGACATTAACGACTGAATTGCTTTCTTCGTACTTATTAACGTTTTACCCGTTCCTGCAGGTCCTACTGCAAATGTAATTGACGTACTCGTATGCTCTAATGACGCAAGTAAGTTGTCTTGGGTTATGTTTCTAGGTACTACTGTACAATTCGCTGTTTTCGTATTATATCTGTTATCAAGTTTCAATATTAATCCCTCCGTATGTAATTGGCGTATGCTCGCCTTGAATTCTCGTTCTTTACGTTTTTTTCTTGACATGGTTGTCTCCTTTTTCGAGCCATAAAAAAACCGTGCATGACGTCCATGAACGGTTCGGTTCTGTATATGTTTCTCCTACAACTTTTAGAATGGTTGTTAATCATTGTATTATTATTTAGTATTAACCGTCAATGTTAAAACAACTCATTTAATAACTTTGATAAATACTTGTATGTCAAAATATACATCTGAAGATATTAACAACACTATAAAGGCGATTAACCAAGATCGTACTTTACTTGATATGCTTTTAGAAGTAGATGGCCTATTAGAACATTTAGGTATATATGCTTTTAAGAACTGGCGTAAAGGTAAAGTTGTTGAAGTAGGTCGTCCTAGTAAGTATTGGATAAATCTTACTTTAATGTACGATAAAAAAGAAATGCCTGACCCAGAAGGAGCATTACGTTTAACGAATAAAGACTGTAAAGTTAAGTTTAATGAAGACGTATTTGAGTATCCTAAAAAGATTATGGGTCCAGATGACATCGAAGTTGAGATTAAACGTAATAGAATATTCAGAAAGACTAAACTTGAAAGCGATCCTGTTTGGTTAGTTGAATTAAAGATACCAAGAAAGTATGTAGAGCATTACGATAATAAAGAAACTAAGATGAATGATGATGTAATTTCAACACAAGATGCTGGTGAAGGTGCTATGTTGCAACAAGGAGTTGATACAACTGCTCCTAATCCAGGCTTATCCGCAGACCCAGGAGCAATATAATGAAGCATGGTGAATTAATTGATCTAGTCATACCTAAAGTAAGTTTAGATGAATTCTCTCCAAAGACAGGCGAAAACAAAGATGTTATCGTTTTAGGCTTTTATGTAGATGACTTGGAACCTGCAAAAGACTTATCAAACTTTATCGAAACAGGTGCCTATGAAACACTTGATGTAGAGGCATCACCAGCCTCTAATGACGAAGGTCATTACATGGTATTTGTTGAAATGAAAAGAAACGAGGAAGTATTTGAAAAGTTAAACAAAATTATACATGATGTAGAAAATTTATCAGGTAAATTGCTTTGGAAAGTAAAACCTTACTATGCTGAAGAAGATTATAAGTTATCTGAAAACACATGGAAAGAATTCGTTATAGTGGAACCAGATATGTATGTAGATAAAAAAACATTTCAAGAACGCAGAGTAGAAGCAAAAGAAGAAGAATATAAAGAAAACTTAGGAAACTTTTTAATTGACAGTTTAATGTCAAACGTAAGTTTAGATAAAGACACAGAAAAAGACACAATACAATTTACAAGAGGTAAGAGAGTATTTGAGTTTGAACTTGTCAACTTTGGTCAAAAGGATATATTAGAAGATATATCAACAGAGCCTATTAGAAGTATGTTAAGTGATGATCTAGCATTTGCAGATGCAATAGGTAAGTCCTATGCAATAAACAACTTTAGTGAAGGTAGATTTACTATCACTAGAGAAGATAGCAATGATGTTATGTTGCTGAGAAAAATATGAGAGTTGAGATACTAGAAGTTTTAGAATCACACTTTGGTAGCGATAAGAACATAACTATTGATAGTCATTTAATAGATGATCTAGGCGGCGATGAATTTGACGTGGTTGATGTATTTGTTCAGTTAGAATCCAAATTAGGTATATCCATACCAGAAGAAGAAACATTTGATATAATGACTGTGTCTGCACTATGTGAGGTAGTTGAGAGACATGTTGGGTCAGATTAAATTAGCACTTTTTTTCATAATGATACTAGGAGCCGGTGGTGGCTTATGGTATGTTCAACATTTGAAATCAGAAAACGAAATATTAACACTTAATAATGCAAAACTAGAAGAGTCTGTTGAAGGACAAAAAGCAGTCATTCAACAACAATTACAAGACATAGAACAAATACAAAGTATTAGTAAAGACTTACAAGAAAAAAATGCCAGACTAACAGCGGATCTCAATGTTGCAAATGAAAAATTTAATAAAATAAATGCTTCAGGTGACAGAAGAGATATGGGTGACTTGGCTTTGAATAGACCAAAGAGTGTTGAAAGAATAGAACGCAAAAGAGAAAAACAAAAAGCAAGGTGTTTTGAAATAGCACAAGGCTCGCCATTAACAGAGGAGGAATTAAATGCAACTAAGAAATCGCAAACTAATGCAGAATGCCCTAATATTGCCAATCCTAATTACGTTCCTTATTAGCGGTTGTGCAAGTACAAAACAACTTGAAATCTTTACAAAAGAAGTAGAACGTGTAGATTTAAATATACCTTTACCCCCTATAGAAACGTTGGAAGAAGTTAATCTAATAATTATTACAAGCGAAAACCAGGAAGAAGTATTTGAAAAAATGAAACAAGCAGGTATTGACCCTGTGATATTTGGATACAGCGATGAGGATTGGGAACTTGTTTCTAAAAATAATGTAAGATTGCGTAACCAACTTATTAGATACAAAGAAATAATTGAAGCATACAAAGAATATTACGAGCCAGAAAAGGCCGAAAACGAAGATTAGCACTTGACAATTCTGTCTAAAACTGTATAATAAATTAATATGGATCACTACCAAACATTGGGTGTTAGCCGCGATGCTGACGCCTCTGAAATTAAAAAAGCCTATCGTAAATTAGCGATGAAGCATCACCCTGACAAAGGCGGTGACGAACAGCAATTTAAGGATATTCAAAACGCATACTCAGTACTAAGTGATCCACAAAAACGTGCTGAGTATGACAACCCTAATCCTTTCGGTGGCTTTGGTGGTGGTGATCCTTTTGGCTCTGGTAATCCTTTTGCTGATATATTTGGCGATATATTTGGTAGAAGAACACAACAAAGAGCACAGAACTTCGATGCACAAACAGAACTGCAAATAAGTCTAGAGGAAGTTTATACAGGAACAACACAAAGAATAGATATTGGCTCTGGCTTAATTGATTTAAAAATACCTAAAGGTGTGAGAGAAGGTACAAGATTTACAATACATGGTAAAGGTCCACAACAAGATCCTAATTTACCACCAGGCGATTTGTTTGTACGCATAAGATATAGACCCAACTTTGAATATGGTAAAGAAAATAATAATCTTATAGGTATATTAGAAGTTGACTATCTTGATGCAATTATAGGTGCGTCAGTAAATGTAAGACACATAAGTGGTAGAATGTTAAGTGTTACAATACCTCCAGACACACAACCAAATGCTCTTCTGAGATTAAGGGGCGAAGGTTTTACTGATCCACAATCAAGTATTGTTGGAGATTTTATTATAAGAGTGCAAGTAACACCGCCTGAAAGATTAAGTGATGAGCATAAACGTCTTTTACAAAGAATTCAACAAGAACGCAGGAGAAACAATTAAATAGTAATATGAACATTGAAGGAATATTAGAACGAGCATTCGAAATATCTAAGCAGTTTGAACACGAGTATATGACTATTGAGCATGTCGTATTGGCACTTATCAAAGATAAAGAAATTAAAAAAGTTCTTAAAGAGTGTGGTGTTGATATGAAACAACTAGAGGCTGATCTAGTTACATATCTTAATGACGACCAATATAATAATTTAAAGTCTGAGGGCGGTAATACTGGTGAGCCTAGAAAAACTGTAGCAGTAGAAAGAATATTTCAAAGAGCATTTGCTCAAAGTATTTTCAATGGCAGAGATAAAATATCTGCTATAGATTTATTAGTAAGTATATCTAATGAAGAAAATACACATGGTTCATACTTCCTTGCAGTTAATGGTTGTCATAGAGAAACATTGTTAGACGTTTTAGGTGATGTTGTAGAAGGCGAATTTGTAGAAGAAGAAAATGATTACATTAAAAATCTAAATGAAGAAGCCTTAAACGGTGGCATAGATCCATTAATAGGTAGACAGCAAGAAGTCACAGACGTTGTTGAAATACTTGCTAGGCGTAAAAAGAATAATGTTTGTTTAGTAGGTGAGCCTGGTGTAGGTAAAACTGCTATTGCAGAGGGTATGGCTTGGAAAATAATTAATAAACAAGTACCAAAAACATTAGAAGATAAAACAGTTTTTCAAATAGATGTAGGTAATATGTTAGCAGGTACAAAGTTTAGAGGAGACTTTGAAGAGCGACTTAAAAGTGTATTGGATCAATTAGAAAAGAATGACAATGCAATATTGTTTATAGATGAAATACATATGATTATGGGAGCCGGTAGTGCAGGAAGTAGTCAAGTAGATGCCGCTAATATGTTAAAGCCTTTATTGGGTAAAGGTAAACTTCTTTGTATAGGAGCAACAACACCAGACGAGTTTGCAAGTACATTTGAAAAAGATAGAGCACTAATGCGTAGATTTGCTAGACTGGATATAGAAGAAACAACATTAAAAGACACAATAGAAATTTGTAGAGGGTTACAATCGCACTATGAAGATTTCCATAAAGTAAAATATGAAGAAGGCTCTATAGAAAAAGCATGTGAACTAGCAGATAGATATGTTAAAAACAAATACTTCCCAGACAAAGCATTAGATATTGTAGATGCCGCAGGTGCCGTTTCAAAGGTATTGGGCAAGAAAACTGTTAAATTAGATGCTGTAGTTAAACAAGTATCTAAACTTGCAAAAATCAAAGAAGAAGTAGTAGATGTTAAAGATACTAAAGGATTTAAGAACTTAGATAAAAAGATTAAAAAGAAAGTTTTTGGACAAGATGAAGCAGTAGATAAACTTGTAGAAAGTATCCTAGTTAGTAAAGCAGGATTACGAGAGCCTAACAAGCCAATTGGCAGTTTCTTATTTGTAGGGCCAACAGGTGTAGGTAAAACAGAAACAGCAAGAGCATTGTCTGAAGAGTTAGATATTAAACTTATAAAGTTTGACATGTCAGAGTATATGGAAAGACATAGTGTAAGTAAATTAATTGGTGCTCCTCCAGGATATGTTGGACATGCCGAAGGCGAATTAGGGCAAGGTATGTTGCTATCTGAAATAGACAAAAACCCTAATTGTGTATTACTATTAGACGAAGTAGAGAAAGCCGCACCAGAAGTATTACAAGTATTACTACAAGTTATGGA